>Ga0209163_1000237_pt1 | contig 128829 bp, 106 predicted proteins | sample MTBAKSrepl2MetaG_FD_187457 | JGI IMG/M metagenome (GOLD analysis project Ga0209163, IMG submission 187457) | Enrichment culture microbial communities om Arthur Kill intertidal strait, New Jersey, USA, that are MTBE-degrading - MTBE-AKS2 (Arthur... | ecosystem: Environmental > Aquatic > Marine...
CTTGTATCTTGGGGGTTGCATCGTTTGGCCCTCGAACGCTGCCGGCAACCCGATTTTCCCCCGTATCGGCGCAATGGGGCGGCCGCTTGAGTCGAGGGGGCTTGGCCGCCCCGTTCGGCCGTCGGAATTGGCTTGACAGGCCCGCGGGCCGGGGATTAGGATAGGGCGTTCACATCGAGGCTTTTTCGGAGACGCTGAAGTGCACGAACACGGAACCACGTCGGCGGGGATGTTTCTCCTGGCTTTGGCCGGGCTGCTGGTCGGCTGCTCGGACAATCCGAATGATCGGGCTGCAAAGGAGCTGCGCCGACAGGTGGCGGCGGCCAGGGCGCAAGTTCAGGCGGCGCAGCCCGTGGAGGTGGTCGACAAGGAGATTCGTCCGGTCGACCGGGCCTCGGTGTACGCGGCCGCACATGAGCAGGTGGAAAAGGCGATCGGCCAGACCCCTCGGACGGTGGAGGCCCGTGGGGCGGCGTCTCTGGCGGCGGGCAACCTCGCCGCGGGGCAGGCCGAGCACTTGCGGATGAGCCTGAACAGGAATGCCCGCGAGGTGCGGCGGATTCTGGCCGAGATTCTGAGCGAGGCCGGCCGCGCGACGGAGTTGGCGAACCAGATCGACAGCCTGTCCGGTCTGCAACAGGCTCTGCGGAATGAAGAGGCCACGTTGGACAAGCTGCTGGTCGGGGGCGTGGAGGGGCAGCCGGGGCTACGGACGCAATTGCAGCAGGCCGAGGCCCGCCGCGCTGCGCTCCAGGAGCAGAAGGTCCAGTGGATGGCCAAGCACGACGCGGCCCAAGAGAAGATTCAACAGATGCAGGCGGACGGCCAGGCCCGGCTCAAACAGGCCGAGTTGCTGACCGGCGACGAGCAGGCGAAGACGCGTCAGCGAGGCTACGAGTTGTTGGTCGCCCAGAAGCCGTATCTCATCGAGGCGCAAAACGCCAGCGACCAGGCTCAGAGCGTGCAGATGCAACTGGATATCGTTGACCCGCTGATCGAGCAGATCCGCGGCCAGATCGCGGCAACCGAGCAGAAGCTGCAGGCCGTGCGGACCTCGCCCGAGCAGGAGGACCTGGCGACACAGTTGAAGCAGACCCGGGCCGATCACAAACAGCAGGTCGAGCGCGTGGCCTGGCTCAGCGGCGAGTTGAGCTCGGCCTTGGATGCCTACACCGAGATGGCCGACACGATGATCTCGCTCTATGGCCAGGCCGCGGAGGCCTACGGCCGCGCTCCCAGCGGGATGCGACGCGCGGCCGGAGCGCCCGTTGCCGAGGCGCATACGTCCGCCGCTCTTGTGGCTGGGGAGAGGGCCGAGCTTTACCAGACCGTCCAGTGGCAACTCGGGGCGATGGAGTGGCTTGACCAGTCGGGGCTGGCGGCGTCGCTTGAGCCGGTCGTGGCCAAGTGCCGTACCCAGGTTGAGGCGACGGGTAAGGTGGCGATGGAGTTGTTCGACAAGGCCGCCGCCCAGTACGAGACGCAAGGCGCCGCGGCGAGCGTACAGAAACGGGCGTTGCTTTGCCTTTACGCGAAGATGATGCTGGCCGATCGCCTGGCCAATATCGAGGCCTATGAGGCGGCTGAGACAAAGGCCGGCGAGTTGATGGACCAACTCGTGCAGGCCGACCCCGTCTTCGCCAAGTCGCCCACGGTGCATCTGTTCCGGGGGCTGGTGGACTATGTTCCCCAGTTACCGGTGGACAAGACCGCCTATTACGAGGATCTGAAGGCCAAGTTCCAGACGTGGAAGGGCCTGCGGGGTCCGGCCGCCGAGACCGAGGTCAATCGCCTACTGGAGTGGCATGACCAGCTCGTTCGGGAGAGTGGCCGGGATCCGGAGCTGATGCAGGTGCTGGAGCCGATCTACGAAGAGTTGCAGGATGCCTTGGCCAAGGGCTTCCCGGAGGTGGCCTCGGCCGGCGGTGCGGCCGACGCCAACAGCGTACCCCGGCGGTAGCGGTCGGCCGGTCAAGTCTCGCGATCCGTCCGTAGGCCAACCAAGGCGGATTCGTGCCCCAGTGACTTCCGCGATCCTCATTTGTGCGTCGAAGGGCCTTTCTGCCCGAAATGCCTTGCAGCCCTCTTGGACGCTTTCTATAATCCCGCGAATGCCAGTTTTCGGTTCGGCGCTGAGTCCCTGTCCGTAAGACATCCGCCCAGAGCGGAAGGCCCGTGTATGCCCAGGCGTGACGACATCCGAAAGATTCTGATCATCGGCTCGGGTCCGATCGTGATCGGCCAGGCCTGCGAGTTCGACTATTCGGGTGCTCAGGCGTGCAAGGTCCTTCGGCAGGAGGGCTACGAGGTTCTGCTGGTCAACAGCAACCCGGCGACGATCATGACCGACCCGGAGCTGGCCGACCGGACGTACATCGAGCCGATCACCCCGGCGATGGTGGCCAAGATCATCGAGACCGAGCGGCCCGACAGCCTGCTGCCGACACTGGGTGGCCAGACGGGCCTGAACACCGCCGTGGCCCTGGCCGAGAGCGGCGTCCTGGACCGGTTCGGCGTGCGGCTGCTGGGGGCGGACCTGGAGAGCATCCGCCGGGCCGAGGAGCGGGATCGGTTCAAGCAGATCATTCAGGACATCGGCCTGGAGGTGCCCACCAGCGGCTACGTGCATTCCATGGACGAGGCCGAGCGGATCGTCCAGCAGATCGGCTTTCCGGCGATCATCCGGCCCTCGTACACGCTGGGCGGGATGGGCGGCAACGTGGCCTACAACGCCGAGGAGTACGCCCGTTACGTCGCCTGGGGCCTGGACCTGAGCCCCGTGCACCAGGTGCTGGTCGAGGAGTCGGTCGTCGGGTGGAAGGAGTTTGAGCTGGAGGTCATGCGCGACCGCAAGGACAACGTCGTGATCGTCTGCTCGATTGAGAACTTCGACCCGATGGGCGTGCACACGGGCGACAGCATCACCGTCGCGCCGGCCCAGACGCTGACCGACCGCGAGTACCAGATCATGCGGGATGCCGCGCTCAAGATCATCCGCGCCATCGGCGTGGAGACGGGCGGCTCGAACATCCAGTTCGCGGTGAACCCCGAGAACGGCAAGCTGTACGTGATCGAGATGAATCCGCGGGTCAGCCGCAGCTCGGCGCTGGCGTCGAAGGCCACGGGCTTCCCCATCGCCAAGATCGCCTCGCTGCTGGCGGTCGGCTATACGCTCGATGAGATTGCCAACGATATCACCAAGAAGACGCCCGCGTGTTTCGAGCCGACCATCGACTACTGCGTGACGAAGTGGCCGCGGTTCACGTTCGAGAAGTTCCCGCAGTCGCCCGGCGAGCTGACAGTGCAGATGAAAAGCGTCGGCGAGGCCATGGCCATCGGGCGGACGTTCAAGGAGTCGTTCCACAAAGCCATCCGCTCGCTGGAGATCGACCGGTATTCGCTGGACAATCGGCACATCGGGGCCGACTGCACCGATGAGATGATCCGCGAGAAGCTGCGGGCCCACCCCTGGGACAAGATCTGGTACGTCGCCGAGGCCCTGCGCCGCGGCTGGAGCACAGCCGAGGTCTTCGCGCTGTGCAAGATCGACCCGTGGTTCCTGGAGAATATCCGCGACATCGTACGGCTGGAGGGGCGCCTCAAGGCGACGCCCTGGGCCCAGGTCGATGAGGCGCTGCTGCGGCGGGCCAAGGAGTACGGCTTCGCGGACAAATACCTTTCACAGATCTGGGCCGTTCCGGAGACGCAGTTGCGACGGCGTCGCGACGAGGAGGCAGTCCGTCCCGTCTATAAACGCGTGGATACCTGCGGGGCGGAGTTCGAGGCCCTTACACCGTACCTGTACTCCACGCTGGAGGAGGAATGCGAGGCCGAACCGACCGATCGCAAGAAGGTGATGATCCTGGGCGGGGGGCCCAACCGGATTGGCCAGGGGATCGAGTTTGACTACTGCTGCGTGCACGCGGCCTTTGCCCTGCGGGAGATCGGCATCGAGTCGATCATGGTGAACTGCAACCCGGAGACGGTCAGCACGGACTACGATACGTCGGACCGGTTGTACTTCGAGCCGCTGACGTTCGAGGACGTGATGGGCATCGTCGAGAAGGAAAGGCCCTTCGGCGTGATCGTGCAGTTCGGCGGGCAGACCCCGCTGAAGCTGGCCTGGGCCCTGGAGCAGGCCGGCGTACCGATCATCGGCACCAGTCCGGACAGCATCGGCCTGGCCGAGGACCGCAAGCGGTTCCGCGGGCTCATCGAGCGACTCGGTCTGCGGCAGCCGGCCAGCGACACCGCCACGACCTACGAAGAGGTCCGCCAGATCGCCGAGCGGCTGGGATATCCCGTGCTGGTTCGGCCCTCGTTTGTCCTGGGTGGCCGGGCGATGGAGATCGTGTACGACGCCGAATCGCTCCAGGCCGTCGTGCGGGACGCGATCGAGGCCTCCGGCGAGCACCCGATTCTCGTCGATCAGTTCCTGGATGAGGCCACGGAGCTGGACGTGGACGCCATCGCCGACGGCCGGCACGTGGTCATCGGGGGCATCATGGAGCACATCGAGCAGGCCGGCATCCACTCCGGCGATAGCGCGTGCTCATTGCCGCCGGTGTCGATCCCGCCGGCGCTGCTGGCCGAGATCGAGCGGCAGACGCGTCTATTGGCCCTGGAGCTCCAGGTCCGCGGCCTGATCAACATTCAGTACGCGATCAAGGACGATGAGATTTACATCCTGGAAGTGAACCCGCGGGCCTCGCGGACGGTGCCGTTTGTGAGCAAGACCATCGGCGTGCCGCTGGCCAAGCTGGCGGCCAAGGTGATGGCGGGCATGACGCTGGAGGAACTGGGCTTCACCGAACCGGTGCAGCGTCGTCACTTCGCCGTGAAGGAGGCGGTGTTCCCCTTCCTCAAGTTCCCCGGCTGCGACGTGCTGCTCGGACCGGAGATGCGCAGCACCGGCGAGGTCATGGGCATCGACGACGACTTCGGCATCGCCTACGCCAAGAGTCAGATCGCCGCCGGCAACGCGTTGCCCGCGGAAGGCTGCGTGTTCTTGAGCGTCAAGGACGCCGACAAGGCGCGGGCGGTGCCGGTGGCGCGTCGGCTTACCGAGATGGGCTTTTCGATCCTGGCGACGGAGGGCACGCAGCAGATCCTGGCGCGACATCGCATCCCGGCGGAATTCGTGCGTAAGGTTACACAGGGGCGGCCGCATATCGTCGACCGCCTCATCAACGGCGACGTTCATCTGATTATCAATACCACCGTGGGCAAGCAATCCATCGTGGATTCGTTCTCGATCCGCCGGACGGCCCTGGATCGGCAGGTGCCCTACGTGACGACGATCCGCGGGGCCCAGGCCGTGGTCGACGCGATGGCCGCGATGCGGGCCCGCGCGATGGGCGTCAAGTGCATTCAGGAATACTATGGCTGACACGATGACGGCCAAGGCGGTTTTGCTGCTGGAAGACGGAACCTGCTTCGAGGGCCGGGCCTTTGGCGCGCCGGGCACCCGCGTGGGCGAGGTCGTGTTCAACACGGCCATGACCGGCTACCAGGAGATCCTGAGCGATCCCTCGTACAACGAGCAGATCGTGACGATGACGTATCCGCTGATCGGCAACTATGGCACGAACAACGAGGACGTGGAGAGCCGCCGGCCGTTCGTGCGCGGGTTCGTGGTCAAGGAGAACTGCCCGCATCCGAGCAACTGGCGAAGCGGCCGGTCGCTCGATGAGTACCTGCGGGCGCACGGGGTCGTCGGCTTGCAGGGCATCGATACGCGGCGGCTCGTGCGGCACATCCGCGAGCAGGGGGCCATGCGGGGGATTATCTCCTCGGTGCCGACCGACCTGGACGCGTTGCGGGCCGAGCTGGACCGGTACCCCGGGCTGGTGGGGCGGGATATCGTTCGTGACGTGACGGTGGACGCGCCTTACGACTGGGACGAGCCGGTTGTGGACGTGCTGACGGGCGAGGCGCACAAGCCGCCGGTCAAGTACCGGGTCGTGGCGTTCGATTACGGCATCAAGTACAACATCCTGCGGCTCTTGCGGTCGCACGGCTGCGCGGTGACGGTCGTGCCCGCGGCGGCGAGTGCCGAGGAGGTCTTGCAGCGGGACCCGGATGGCGTGTTCCTGAGCAACGGGCCGGGCGACCCGGCGGCGGTGCATGCGGCCATCGCGACGATCCGCGGCCTGCTGGGCAAAAAGCCCATCTTCGGCATCTGCCTGGGGCATCAGCTTCTGGCGTTGGCGCTGGGGGCCAAGACCTACAAGCTCAAGTTCGGCCATCACGGGGCCAACCACCCGGTCAAGAACCTGGATACCGGCGCCGTCGAGATCACCAGCCAGAACCACGGTTTTTGCGTCGATCCCGAGACCCTCCCGGCGGGCGTGGAGGTCACGCACGTGAACCTCAACGACCAGACCAACGAGGGCATCCGCTGCCGTGAGCAGCGGGCCTTCAGCGTGCAATATCATCCGGAGGCCTCCCCAGGCCCGCACGACTCGGCGTATCTGTTCGCCGCCTTCATCGCATTGATGGAGCAGGGGCGGTAGACCGGCTGGACGTGCTCTCACCGGATGGTCTGCGCCTCGGTCCGTTTGACAACACATGTGCCGGGAGGTACACTGACGGCATGAACGTGGACGCTGATTCCATGGGGCGGATGGACCGTACGCGGGCGTGTCTGTACCGTGGACATGACCGGGGGGATTCGTCTGTGCCCGGCACGCCCGCGTATCGGGTGGCGGTGGTCTGGGAACTGACCCGTGAGCTGTGGTCGTTGAGCGGGGCCGATGTTGAACGAAGACTACAAAGAGATGTTGCAGTGCTTGTCCGACGCGGGGGTTGATTTCCTGGTGGTCGGCGCCTTCGCGATGGCCGTCCATGGCCGACCCCGCGCCACGGGCGACATGGATCTGTGGGTGGTGCCCGCACGGGACAATGCACGCAAGGTCTACGCGGCCCTGACGCGGTTTGGCGCTCCCCTTGACCAGGTTGATGAGACGACATTTGCCACGCCGGGTGTGGTCTTTCAGATCGGCGTGGCCCCACGGCGGATAGACATTCTGTTGGGTTTTGAACGGTCAATGAGACCCAGGCCACATGTCCTTGTCACCCCGGACTTGATCCGGGGTCCACGCTACACGCGTCAGACGTGGATTCCTGCTTTCGCAGGAATGACAAGTACCGAGAATCCGCTGCATTATCCGGTCAATCGTCAATAGCCGACATTGATGGGGTCGATTTCGACGAGGCCCGGTCGGACAGGCGTGTGATCGAGATGGACGGGTTGACGATTCCGTTCATTGGAAAGAGGGACCTCATTCGCAACAAGCGTGCCACGGGCCGCCCGAAGGATCGGCTCGATGCCGACGACCTTGCGGCGCTTTGAGTTGGCCGCTACGGTGGGTCAGCGGTCCAGCATATAGCCGTGGATCATCCAGAGCAGGTCGGGATTGTCCGGCTGAGTGATCGAAATCATCTCGCCCCGATTCAGCCGTATCGTTCGTTCATCCTGCCATTGCTTCAGCTCCACGTGGCCGTCGGCAAAGCCGATGTTGCTTTGATTGCCGTGGAAAGGAGCCGGCCAGTCCCACCATGACCAGAACCTGCCGTACGCCATCAGGACGAAGCTGCCGTAAAGCCAGTAGAGGTTGTGAGTGAGCGAAGATTCTTCCACAAAGACGACCTTCCCTGAGGGGTTGCGGATTTGGCTGTAGTCCTCGGCCAAAACGAGCCGGTGCGTAGAGCCGTCAGGCATGGTTATAGCGCGGTAACCGGAGGGTGGCACGTAACCCGGCCAACTCACACGCGTTGCGTAGTCCTCGGCATTCATCGTGCCGGAGATGCTGTAGGAACGATAGGCGGCGTACGGCTCCCAGATGTCGAGCCAGGTGCGGTCATTGGGGCAATGGTAGAGCCGGGTGTCCTGCACGTAGGGAAAAAGCTTTCCCGCCCGGATGCCGTTAAGCCGGTATTCCAGGCAGAGTTCGCTGGTCGGCGGAACAGGGCTGTTGTAACCTTCGGGCGGGGCCCCCGGGTTGTCCGTGTCCCTGTAGAGCGGCCGTTCGACCCAGCGATAAGGGGTCCGTCTCCCGGAGTAGTAATCCGAGCCGCCGACGAGGTGGCCATCATAATCCGCGACATATTCGAGCCACGCCTCGGTGAGCAGGCGCAGATTCGTCATACAGGCGGCCGACCTGGCCTGATCCCGTGCCCGGCCGGTGAGGGGCAGGATCAGCAACAGGGCGAACACGATCATCCCGGCGACAACACCGTGTTCCGTGAGGCTCAATCGACTTCTCATCGTCTCACACTCCTCGTGCATGTACTTGCTCCGCCCGGATAGCCGAGCGGTCATCGTCGGCCGGGGACGTATCCCCGGACCAGATAGCTGATGTCCCGGCCCTCTCGCGTTCCCCAGTTCACCGGTGCCGTTTCCAGGGTACTCTTGTCCACCCAGGCATGTATCTCGACGTGGCCATCGGCAAAGCCGAAGGTACTTCGCCCATCGTGACGGATTTCCAAAGGGTCAATCCAAGACGGCGGGTACTGGTAGGGGGCAATGATCCAGGAGCCCATGTTCCACCCCCGCGGATCGGTGGTTTCAAGGAAGACGTACTTGTCGCCGGGGTTGACAATCTCGTGCACGCTGCGCACGCATTTGGGGTCCCTCGGTTGTTCACCGTTCATCAATCCCGTGATGGAATAGCCCCGCCAGCCGGCACGCTGCGTTTGTCGCAGATAACCCCGGTCCGCGGGACAGTGATAGGCATTAACGCGTTCCACATAGGGGTAGAGCTTACCCGTGCGGATCCCATTGAGCTCGTCCTCCATGGGGCAAGGAATAGGATCACCTGTGTAGATGCCTTGGGCGTTGTGCGGCGGATTGACCCACCAGGCATTGTCCTTATACGGACCGCCAAAGCCACTCGTCCCCGTCCAGTAGTTTTCGTCCGCATATTGGCTATTTCGTGGCACAAACCCGTTGCAGATCTTCCCGTCGTTGTCCGCGGCGTAGTCCAGCCATGCCTGACTGAGCATGCGCAGATTGGCCATGCATGCGACCGCCCGGCCATCATCCCTCGCGCGGCCGGTCAGGGGCAGGATAAGCAACAGGGCGAACACGATCATCCCGGCGACAACCCCATGTTCCGTGAGGCTCAATCGACTTCTCATCGTCTCACGCTCCTCTTGCGTGGGCTTGCTACGCCCGGATAGCCGGGCGATCATCGTCGGCCGGGGACGTATCCCCGGACCATGTAAAATATGTCTTGGCCCTCGCCCACGGACCAGTTGACGGGCCAGAAGAACTCACCGCTCTCGGCCATATCCAGGGTACTCTTGTCCACCCAGGCATGGATCTCCGCGTGGCCGTCGGCAAAGCCGAAGGTGCTTCGCCCATCGTGGTAAACTCCTACGGGGTCGATCCAGCGCGGGGGCTGTTGATAGGGGTCAAGGATCCATGAGCCCATGTTCCACCCCCGCGGATCGGTGCTCTCAAGGAAGACGTACTTGTCGCCGGGGTTGACCATCTGGTGCACGCGGCGCACGCATTTGGGGTCCCTCGGTTGTTCACCATTCATCAATCCCGTGATGGAGTAGCTTCGCCAGCCGCCTCGATTCGCCGTACGCAAGTAGGTGGTGTCCTGCGGACAGTGGTAGATATCCAAGCACTCCATATATGCAAACAGCTTGCCGGTGCGGATTCCATTCAGCTCGTCCTTGATGGGGCAAGGAATGGGATGGCCCGTGTAGATGCCTTGGGCGTTGTGCGGCGGATTGACCCACCAGGCGGTGTCGGTGAAGCCCCGACTCCACCAATAACTCACAGTCGCATATTGAGTGTCTGGTGGGACCAGCCCATTACAGATCTTCCCATCGTGGTCCGCGGCGTAGTCCAGCCATGCCTGAGTGAGCATGCGCAGATTGGCCATGCATGCGACCGCCCGGCCATCATTCCGCGCCCGGCTTGTGAGCGGCCAGACGATGAGGATCGCGCACACGGCGACGCCCGTGACGATGAGTGTCTCCACCCGTGTCAGTCGCGCCTTCATTGTATTGCTCCGCATAGAGACATGTCCACCGCGGTCAATCGCCCAGCAGCCAGCTTTGCACCAGGACCGCCAGGTCCCGGATATCCACGTACAGGTCCCGGTTCAGGTCACTGCCCAGGAAAGTGAGCGTGTAGGGGCAGTAACCGTCGGTAGCGACGTACGTCCAGCCGGGCTCCGTCGTGCACGGCTGATCCGTCTCATTGCACAGGTGCCACTGCTCGGCCAGAACCGCCACGTCGGCCAGATTGACGTGGAGGTCGGCCTGGATATTGGCCCGATCGAACGCCGCCGTCGAGAGCCGGGCCACGGGGTCGCCGCATCCTTGCCGGGCGATCGCCCACAGGCGGTTATAGGCGTCGCTGATATAGATCGTGCCATCCGATCCGATCACCGGGTAGGATAGAAGCGTGTTGCCCGGTTCGACACGATATGGTTGCGGCCAACCGGGGATGGGCCGCGCGACCAAGTCGGAGGTGTCCAGCCTCGACACGAACCGGCCATCGGGCGACAGGACGACCATTTCGCCGTCCGGGCCGGTGACGTGAACCCACCCCTCGGCACTGGTCAAGCAGGACTGCGGCGAGCCGAAGCCCAGGTGCTTGACCCATCGCAGGGTCCCATCCGGCCGCACGGCCCGCAGGTAGCCATCATCCGCCCCCACGTAGATCGTGCCATCGGGGCCGACCGCCGGCTGCATCCAGCCGAATCCGTCCTCCATCAAGGGCAGGCTCCCGCTGGGTGCGTCGGGCTCCGGATCGGCCCACGTCGGACCCGTTGTGGACGCCATAATCTGCCCGATCTGGTCGGCGGTCAGGGCCGCTCGATAAACCCGAACGTCATCCAGGCCCACCTTTACCCGCGTCGGCTGATTGAGGACCAATGAAGAGGGCTGATCCTGATAGGGGTCGATTCCGATGGGACGGTTACAGGCGGCCATCCCGGAGTTGTCCTGTGCGTCGGCATCGAGGACACCATCGACATATATCTTGACCTGCTCGATGCCGATCACTGGATCATGATCCTCAATGATGACTGCTACATGGCGCCATTGAACCGTCTGCATCAGATGAGTGTGTCCTTGGAGATATCCGCCATTGATTTCCACGCGGACCTGTCCGCCCGATAATGGATCACTCGTGCCCGTCACGATGATCCGGCAGGACTCGCCGCTGCCTGTTTGCGGCTCCCATTTCGCCAGGGTGATGTCCGGGGTTGGCAGGGGGCCGGGCTTGATCCAGGCGGCAAAGGTGCGTGCTCGCGTGTCGGCTGGCCAAGGAAAACCGCGACGAGGAGCCAAGGCAGCGTTCCACAAGGCCCTGCCGTGGCGGCCTTCTATAAACAGGCCACTACCTTCCATACCGAGCTCCCGGGCGTATGGCGAACTGTCGACCATTTGCAGGCCCAAGGCTTCAGGGCAAGGCGCGTCTGGATGGAACCAGTCGCAGTCCAGCTTCCAGTAGCCCGCCAACTCGGGCTCATGCCACAACTCGGTTGTCCGGACCACCTCGCCGGTCTCCGGATCGATCGCGTACAGCTTCGAATCGTGGCGCAGCGTGACGTGGACGGTCCCATCCGACCCCACGACGGGCGCGGCGACGAAGCACTTGGTGTCGTCCTCCTCCGGGCCGGATAGATCACACTCCCAGCGGATGCTCCCATCCGCGGGGTCCAGGGCGTAAAGCGTGGAGTGGTAGACGCCGCCGACATAGACTGAGCCGTCCAGCCCCAGCGACGTGGGGGCGATCACGGCCCCTCCGGGCACGCCGGGCACCTCGAAATCCCACAGCTTCGCACCGTCCGGGCCGACCGCATAGACGTTTCCATCGGCCGAGCCGAAATAGACGCGTCCCTCCGCATCTACGGCCGGGGCGCCGACGGCAAAGCCGCCGGTGTCGAAGGCCCACTTGCCCATCCCATCCGGGGCGATGGCGTGCAGAGTGCTGGAGAACAAGGCGTAGATCGTGCCGTCCGGCGCGACCGTGGGGCCGCCGACGGTCCCGCTGACGGGTTTCAGGTGCTCGATCTTCATATCGGCAATCCGTCCCTGGAAGTACTCACCCGTAACCGGATGATGCCCGATGCAGACATCCCGCTCGGCGAAGGTCTCGACCCACAGCGCCTCGCTGCCGATGGTGGTCATGGCCGACTCGCCGTCGATCCGTACCTCGATCTCTTGGGCCCGTATGGCTCTGGGTCCCAGGAGCACTTGCACATGATGCCACCCATCATCCAGTGTAGCCGCGGCCTCGACGGTGCCTTGTGCTTCCACGCGCACGCCGGTGGGCGATACGTAAACAGACCAATCGTCGTTGGTGGTGCCTTCGTGCCCCCAACAGACCACGGGCCCGCCGCCGACCGCCCAGACCCAAAAGCTGATGTGCCGGGCGGTGCCCCCATCGATCCCGGCGAACCCGTCGATTTGCACGAAGTCGTTGATCCCGTCGAAGGAAAGGACGTGCCCGAAACGGTCATCGGCGATCCATTGGCCCTCGGGGTCCGCGAAGCCGTGCAGGCTGCCATCGTAGCCGCCCGCCGCGGCGTGGACGACGTCGCCGACGCCCTCGTTCATGGGCCAGTGCCACGTTTCCAGTGCGACATACTCGAAACGGTGCTTCCACAGCAGTTGCCCCTCGGCATCCACGGCGTACAGGTGCTCATCCTCACAGGCGAAGAGGATGCGCCCTTCGGCGTCGATGGCCACCGAGCCGGGCACTCCGGCAGGGGGGTAGATCAGCGAGGGGAACTCCGGCTCCTCGGCCGTCTGAAACCGCCACTTGACGCAGCCGATGGACGGTCCCTGATAGGGCGACAGGCCGGTTCGCTGCATGTCCCCGCCCAGCGTCGGCCACGAGGGTACGTCGACGGCTACGGTCACGGCAGGTAGGACACAGACGATGGCCAGGAGTCCCCGGCGGGCGATTCGAAGGGCAGGCGAACGCTTCATGATAGTCCTCCCACAAGCTGGTCCAGCAGGACAGAAAACATTCCAAATCGGGAACCATTCTACCCACTGCGGGTCAGGACTGTCAATCGGAAAATCAAAATAGTCGGGTGCCGATTCGACCTGCCGAATTCTTTCCGATTGCAGTATAATCGGTCGGATGTGAGTCCAAGACCCCAGACCGAGGTGCGTGATGCGACAACATGGACGGCATGCAACCGTGGTGGGCTGGGTGCTGCTGGCGGCGGCGTGTGCGGCGGGGGAGAACTGGCCCACGTGGCGGGGCCCGCGGCTGGACGGCACGAGCCTGGAAACGAATGTTCCGGTCCGCTGGAGCGCGACGGAGAACATCGCCTGGAAGACGGCGATACCGGGCAAGGGCCACGCCTCGCCCATCGTGTGGGAGGATCGGCTGTTCGTGGTCACCTGTGACGAAGGGACGACCGAGCGGTTGTTACTATGCCTGGACGTGGCCGATGGGCGCGAGTTGTGGCGGCGGGTCGTGCTGACGGCCCCTTTGGAACGGCTCCACTCCCTCAACAGCCGGGCCTCCTCGACGCCGGCCACCGATGGCCGGCGCGTGTACGTGAGCTTCCTCGACCGCGATGAGATGTTCGTGGCGGCCTATGACTTCGAGGGGCGTCGGCTCTGGGAGGCCCGACCCGGCCCGTTCGCCAGCGTGCACGGGTACTGCAGCAGCCCCATCCTCTGGCGCGACAAGGTGATTGTCAACGGCGATCACGATGGGCCGGCGTATCTGGTGGCCCTGGACGCCTCGACGGGGCGGACCGTGTGGACAACGCCGCGTCCCAACAACACCCGCAGCTACTGCGCCCCGATCATCGAGACCATCGACGGCCGCACGCAGATGATCCTGTCGGGGAACAAATGCGTCGCCAGTTACGACCCGGAGGATGGGCGGCAACACTGGATCATCGACGGGCCCACCGAGCAGTTCGTCGCCTCGCTCGTGTACAACGGTAAGCTGCTTTTTTTGACGTGCGGATTTCCCGACCGTTATATGCTGGGGATTCGGCCGGACGGCCGCGGTAACGTGACGCACACGCACGAGGTCTGGCGACGGGATGAAGATGCCGCCTACGTGCCCAGCCCGATTGCGTTCGGGCCGTACTTCCTGGTCGTCAGTGACACAGGCGTGGCCTCGTGCGTGATGGCCGAGGACGGGCGGCTGGTCTGGCGGCAGCGGCTGGATGGCCGGCACAGCGCCTCGCTGGTCTCGGCCGATGGGCGGGTGTATTTCCTGTCGGACCGGGGCCGGATGACCGTGGTGCGGCCGGGTCCCGTGTTCGAGGCCGTGGCCGAGAACGACATCGGCGAGGGAATGAATGCCTCGCCGGCGATCAGCGGCGGGCGGATGTATCTGCGCGGCGACAAACATCTGTTTTGCATCGTCGCCGACTAGCCTGAGACGGGCGGAAGCCCAGATGGGAAAGGGGATATCGTGATGTTGAGCCGGGTTCGGGTGCTTTTTCTGGTTCTGGCCCTCGGTGTGTGGGGGGCCGTTGGGGTTGCCGACGTTGTCTTCTTTGGCTGGTCGGACCAGCATGTTCCGCCGGATGGGGCGGCGCCGTGGGTGGAGCGAGCCGTCGAGGCGATGAACGAATTGCCCGGCGAGCCCTGTCCGGAGGCGCTGGGGTCTGTGGTGCCGCAACCGGCCTTTGTGCTGGGTCTGGGCGATTTCACCGAGTGGCCCAGCCACGCGGCGGTGCAGGCGTACAATCGACTCGTCAGCCGGGCGTTGCGGTTCCCCGCGTATGATGTGGGTGGCAACCATGACAGCGGTGGACGCCAGCCCGCCGCGACCGCGCACGACTGGCTGCGCCGGCGCCACGGGGACCTGCGTTACACGTTCGAATCGGGCGGCGTGCGGTTTGTGATGCTCGGTCTGGCGTATCAGCCGTTGCCCGACGAGGCGTGGGCGGTGGGGGAGGAGGCCCTGGCCTGGCTGCGGGGGGAAATTCAACGCATCGGGCCCGATGTGCCCGTGGTGGTGGGAACGCACCTGTGCCTGGCGGCGATGTCGGATCGGGACGCGTTCGTGGATGCCCTGGCCGGGGCGAACGTGCTGTGCGTCGTTGGCGGGCATCATCACCGGGCCCGCGTGCAGACATATCGTGACATCCCGTTTGTGCAGGTGGCCAGCCCGCGGCCCGATTCGCCCAGTCCGGTGACGGTTTTTCGCATTACGGCCGAGCGACTGTTGGCGATTCCTTACGATTACGAGGCGGATGCGTGGCTGACCGACGCGCCCCAGTCGCTGGATGTGAGAATCCGCGGGCCCAAGGCCGAGTCCGCCCCTGATCAGGCACCAGCGGGCGACCCGCAGACGCTTGAGATCGGCGCGGCGGCACCGGACTTCTCGCTGCCGGGCGTCGATGGCCGCGTTTGGAGCCTGCGGGACTTCTCCGAGTCGCCCCTGCTGATGGTCATCTTCACGGCGAATCATTGCCCGACCGCGCAGGCCTACGAGGGCCGGATCATGCAGTTGGTCCGAGACTATGGGCCGCGGGGGCTGGCGGTCGTGGCGATCAGCCCCAACGACCCCAGGGCCGTCCGGCTCGACGAGCTGGGCTACAGCGATATGGGTGATTCGTTCGAGGACATGGTGCGCCGGGCGGAGCACCGGGGCTTCAACTTCCCCTACCTCTACGATGGCGACACCCAGGCGATCAGCCGGGCCTACGGGCCCCGCACGACGCCGCACGTGTTTCTGTTCGACCGGCAGCGGCAGTTGCGGTACGTCGGCCGCATCGACGACAACGAGCACGTCGGCCGGGCGAAGGTGCACGATGCCCGCAACGCCGTGGAGGCCCTGCTGGACGGGCGGCCTGTGCCGGTCGAGAAGACCAATACGTTCGGCTGCTCGATCAAGTGGAGCCACAAGCGGTCGGACGTGGCCCGGGCCCTGCAGCGCTGGGCCCAGGAACCCGTCACGGTCGAACCGGTCGGCCTGGAGGCCTTGTTGACGTTGCTGAAGAATGACACAAACAAGCTGCGTGTGGTGAACTTCTGGGCGACGTGGTGTGGTCCGTGCGTGGCCGAGTTTGACGATCTGGTCGAGATTCATCGGATGTACCGCAACCGCGACTTCGAGATGGTCACGGTCAGCGTCGATTCACCCTCGCGACGGGATCACGTGCTGGAGTTTCTCAAGGAACGCGCGGCCTCGTGCACGAACCTCCTCTACGACAGCGAGAGCAAGTATGAGCTGATCGAGGCCGTGGGCCGGGGCTGGGAGGGGGGCATCCCCTTCACGTTGCTGATCCGGCCTGGCGGGGAGGTCCTTGCCCATTACACGGGCACGATCGACCCGGCCGAGGTCAAGCGGGCCATTGTTGAGGCCCTGGGGCGCTACTATCCCTGAGCAGTCGCCCGTGCCCCGGCCGCTCTCAACCGTCGCATTGCCCTTGTCGAAGTGCCCAATCAGCCCGGTTCCTTCGGCTTATCCGGACTCTGAGCGGATGAGGCTGGTTTACCCCCGGGCAGGCAGGGTCGAGGTTTGACGGGGGCATTGCATCGCCGGACGTCATCGGGGACTGCCCGCACTTGCCGCAAGGCCGCCACTGACCCGATACGACCGATCCGAGCGAGCATTATCGGGCATGGGCGGATCATCCTGTCGACTTTGGCCTCCGTTGCTCAGACGCACTTCAGGACCCGGTCCCGGCGTCGGGGAGAGGGATTTTGACGCCTATTCCTCGCTAAACCGCGTCCCTTTGTTGGGCGATAAGGCCTAAGATTCGGCAGACGTGAACATCCTTGGCAAGCACCATCGACCCGCGAGACGTGACTTGATGACACGACCCGACCTGCGTCGGGTCGGGTCCATTGGGGGGAGAAGGAGGTCGTTCATGGCGGAGCAGGCGGCGGCAACGCAACGCGAGTCAATCGCCGGCGATGGATCGGTCGACCGGTCGGATCACGAGGGCAAGTACCTGACCTTCGCCCTGGGGGCCGAGGAATACGGCCTGGAGATTCTCAAGGTGCGGGAGATCATCGGCTATCAGCCGATCACGGCCGTGCCGAGCACCCCTGCCCACGTTCAGGGGGTCATCAATCTACGGGGTCAGGTCATCCCCATCATGGACCTACGCATGAAGTTCGGCATGGAACAGGCCGAGGTGACCGAGCAGACCTGCATCATTGTCGTCGAGACCGAGTTGGCGGGGCGCTGCGTCCAAACCGGCATCATCGTCGATCGCGTGATGGAAGTGCTCTACATCGAAGCCGAACAGATTCAGCCCGCGCCGGAGGTCTGCTGCAGCGGGCAGACCAATTTCATTCTTGGCATGGGCAAGGTGGGCGAAGCGGTCAAGATCCTGCTGGATATCGGCAAGGTCCTGCAAGGGGACGAAGCCGCGTTGATCAGATAGGCGGCGGGATCGCCCACGCCGATCCCACGACGCCGCGACGGAACAGCCAATAGAGGAGTCGAGCATGTTCAAGCAGATGAAGCTCAGGACGCGCCTGTTGTTGGTGGGCCTGCTTCTGACAGCCACACCGTTGGTGGTCGTCATGGGTATTGTGCTCCACCAGAACCATAAGATGTTGGGCATCGCCGGCGAGGAGAACGAGCGTCTGATGATGACGGATCTGGATCACATCGCCACGGGCGTGTACGGCATGTGCCAGGCTCATCAGGAGGTGGTTCAGCAGATGGTCGATGCCTCGTTGAACGTCGCGCGTGACGCCCTGCACAAGGCCGGCCCGGTGTCCTTCGCATCGGACACGGCCACGTGGGACGCCACGAACCAATTCACCCAAACGACCACGCGGGTTGAGCTGCCGAGAATGCTCGTAGGCCAGACCTGGCTGGGTCAACGTTCCGCCGGCAATGCGTCCGCGCCCATCGTGGACGAGGTCAAGGAACTCGTGGGCGGCACCTGCACGATCTTCCAGCGGATGAATCCCGCGGGGGACATGCTGCGGGTCTGCACAAACGTCGAGAAGCTCGACGGCACGCGGGCGATCGGGACGTTCATCCCGGCGAGCAATCCCGACGGCCAGCCGAATCCGGTGGTCAGCGCCGTGCTCCGCGGCGAGACGTTTCGGGGGCGGGCCTACGTCGTCAACAAGTGGTACATCACGGCCTATGAGCCGATCTTCGACGCCGAGCGCAAGGTCGTCGGCGTGCTGTATGTGGGAGTCCCGCAGGAGAGCGTGGCCAGTCTGCGGCAGGCGATCATGGATATCAAGGTCGGCGAGACCGGCTACGTATACGTGCTGGACAGCCAGGGCAACTACGTCGTCAGCCAGAATGGAAAGCGCGACGGGGAGTGCATCTGGAACGCCAAGGACGCCGACGGTACGCTGTTCATTCAGGAGATCGCCAAGAAGGCCACGGCGCTCAAGCCCGGCGAGGTCGCCGAACAGCTCTACCCGTGGCAGAATCCGGGCGACCCCGCGCCGCGGGTGAAGATCGCCCGGCTGGTGTACTTCGAGCCGTGGGACTGGATCATCGGGGTCGGCTCGTACATCGACGAGTTCAACCAGGCCTCGGATCGGATCGGCGCGGTGGGCCGGGCCGGCAATCGCCTGCTGATCGCCCTTTGGGTGGCGACGGTCGGCATCACGACGGTGATTTGGGTCTTCATTGCGGGCCGGCTGGCCAAGGGCCTGGCGCAACTGGTCGAACGGCTGCGGCAGGGAGGTCAACAGATGTCCGAGGCCACCGCGCAGGTCGCGGCGGCGAGTCAGTCGTTGGCCGAGGGCGCCACGGAACAGGCCGCCGGGCTTGAGGAGACCAGCAGCAGCCTGGAGGAAATGGCCTCGCAGACCCGGCAGAACGCCGAGAACGCCCAGCAGGCCAACGTCCTCAGCGATGAGGCCAAGGCGTCCGCCGACAGGGGGGCCGAGGCGATGACCCGCCTGAACCAGGCGATTCAGGCGATTCAACGGAGCTCCGACGAGACGGCCAAGATCATCAAGGTGATTGACGAGATCGCCTTCCAGACGAACCTGTTGGCCCTCAACGCGGCGGTCGAGGCCGCGCGGGCCGGTGAAGCGGGCAAGGGTTTTGCCGTCGTGGCCGAGGAGGTCCGCAACCTGGCGATGCGCAGCGCCGAGGCCGCCAAGAACACCAGCGAGATGATCGAAGGGTCCGTGCGAAACGCCAAGAACGGCGTGCAGATCGCCGACGAGGTGACGGCGGTGCTCAACGAGATCGTCGGCAACGTCAGCAAGACCAGCGACCTGATCAGTGAGATCGCCGCGGCCAGTCAGGAGCAGTCGCAGGGCATCGACCAGGTCAACCAGGCGGTTGGCCAGATGGACAAGGTCACGCAGGCCAACGCCGCCAACGCGGAAGAGACCGCCAGCGCCTCCGAGGAGCTCAACCACCAAGCTGATCGGGTTCGCCGCATTGTGAATGATCTCGTGGCGATCATCGGCGGTGGCCGGGAGGAAACCTCGGAGGCATCGGGCAATCAGGGATCGGCACGGGGGACGTCGCACCGAACGTCGCCCCTGCAACACGGGGACCAGGTCTTTCACACCATCGCCTCCGGCCGACCGACAGGTCGGAGCCCTGCCGACAGACCGACCAAGCCGGCCGCGCGACGACCCGAGGAAGAGATTCCGCTGGTCGACGGCGATGACTTCGAGGAGTTCAATCGCTGACGGGCCTTCGCATTCAGAGGCTTCAACGAGGCGACCGAGCGGATCGGTCGCCTCGTTCTTTATGGGCCGGCTGTCAAGATGGCCGTGTCCGACGGCCCCATGGTCGGGGGGGAGATCAGGTTTCGGCGGCCGGGGCATCCGGTCCGACGGGCGAGGCCGCGGGGACATCCGGAGTCGGCTCCGACGCGGCCCGGCGCAACTGGGCCTCGGCCGAGACGCGGTCGGGCAACCGGGGCTTGGCGTAGCGGGCGGGAAGGACCCGCTGTTCGGCCCCGCCGATCGCCCGCAGGCGGCGGAACCGGTTTTCGAGGAGGTTCTCGATGCGGGTGCGTTTGAGATCCCGCAGGGTCCGTGTGATATACTGCTCCACGTTGTAAATGGTGTCGTGCACGTTGCGGTGGGCCCCGCCGAGGGATTCCGGGATGACGGCGTCCACCAGCCCCAGGGCCTTGAGCTCGGGGGCGGTCAAGCGCAGTGATTCGGCGGCCTTGTCGGCCTGGCTGCCGTCGCGCCAGAGAATGCCGGCGCAGCCCTCGGGGCTGATCACCGAGTAGTAGGCGTATTGCAGAATCGCCAGCCGGTCGCCCACGCCGATGCCCAGCGCGCCGCCGGAGCCTCCCTCGCCGATCACGATGCAGATGATGGGCACGCGCAGCCGCGGCATCTCCCGCAGGTTCATGGCGATCGCCTGGGCCTGGCCGCGCTCCTCGGCGCCGATCCCCGGATACGCGCCGGGGGTGTCGATGAACGTGACAATCGGCAGGCCGAATTTCTCGGCCAGCTTCATCTTGGCCAGCGCCTTGCGATACCCCTCCGGGTTGGGGCAGCCGAAATTGACCGCAATCTTTTCCTTCACATCGCGACCCTTCTCCTGCCCGACGACGAGCACCTTGTCGCGCCCGATCTGCCCCAGCGCCGTCACGATCGCCGGGTCATCGCCGAAGCAGCGATCCCCGTGCAACTCGCGCACGTTCTTGACCATGAGGTTCAGGTAGTCGCGGAACAGCGGTCGTTGCGGGTGTCGGGCGACCTGCACCACCTGCCACGGCGTCAGATGGGCATAGAGCCGGCCCAGTTCCTCGGCCAGCGTCTGTTGGAGTCGGCGGATTTCGCCGCCATGGTCGTGTCCCTGGGCCATCTCCTCGCGCAGCTCGGCGATGCGGGCGTCGAGCTCGGCGATCCGGCCCTCGAAGGGCAGATACTGCAAACCGCTGGTCGTATTCTCGATCTGGGTCGTCATTCGGATGTCATCCCCAAGGGTGTCGCACGGACACAAAAAAGTCTGTCCACCAGGGTGGAGCAGGAATTGACCCGCCCGGCGATAGACCGGGCCACGGATTTTGACCTTTCATCCTAGCGATTTGGGCCCGCTGAGTGAAGAAAAAAATTGACATTGGCCGGTTCTGCGAATAGTCTCTACGGTGGTCCTCTTCCCGTGTGAAAGCCTGTAAGGGCATGTTGTTGAATGACTTACGCCAAGTGACGATAGTGGGTCTCGGCCTGGTGGGTGGCAGTGTGGCCCTGACGGTCCGCCGCGCGCTGCCACGGGTCCGCTGCGTGGGGTACAGCCACCGGGACGCTACCCGGCAGAAGGCCCGTGAGCTTGGCGTGGCTGATTACGTCGCCGATGACCTGCTTGAGAGCGTCGCCGAGGCGGACCTGCTGATCGTTGCCACGCCGATCCGCACCTTCGAGACCCTTTTCCAGAGGCTGGCCGATCATCTGCGCCCCGATTGCATCGTGACGGACGTCGGCTCGACCAAGGTGCAGGCACACCGCTGGGCCGATGCCATCCTGGGCCGACGGGTTCGCTATGTGGGGTCACACCCCATCGCGGGCAGCGAGAAGCGGGGTTTGGAGTTTGCCCGCGACGACCTGCTCAGCGGAGCGCGATGCGTGGTGACCCGCCGCAGGAGCACCGATGCCGCTGCGGTGGGGGTGGTGGAGCAGTTCTGGCAGGTGTTGGGCTGCAACGTGCATACCATGAGCCCGGCCGAGCACGACAGGATCCTCGGGTATGTGAGCCATGTGCCGCATCTGTTGGCGGCGGCCCTGGTCAATGCCACGGAGCCGGACCAGATGCGCTTCGCCGGGAAGGGGTTCGTGGATACGTCGCGGGTGGCGTCGGGCCCGGCGAATATCTGGACGGATGTGCTGCTGACCAACTCGGACAACGCCGTGCGGGGGATTCACCGGGTCGTCAAGGAGTTACTGCGATTGCAGACCGCGATCCGAAGCCGAAACACCCGGCAGATCGAACACCTGCTGGAGAAGGCCCACCAACGTCGGGCCGAGATGATCGAGTTCAAGATTCAAAACAAGGAGCTGCTGTAGCATGCCGCGGGGCGCTGACGCGATGGGCCTGGCTTGGCCGGCGGGTGCTTCGGGTGGACCACGGAAGGGGAACACGTGACACACTGGCGCTTTGAGGTGTCGAACCGGGCCGGATTCGCCGATGTCCGCGGCCAGGCGGTGCTCGATGAGATCCACGAGCTTGGCATCGGTTCGGTGGAGGCGGTGTATACCGCCAAGGTCTTCCTGATCGAGGGCGATTTTGATCGGCTCATGGCCGAGCGGACCGGGCGCGAGTTGCTGACCGATACCGTCTGCCAGGAGTTTCGCATCGGGCGGGTCGGTCCCCCGGTCGGGCCGATGCCGGCGACGACGATTGAGGTGCATCTCAAGAGCGGCGTGACCGACCCCGTCGCCGAGTCGGTCGTGGCGGCCCTGGCCGACATGGGCATCCCCAACGCCCAGGTGCGGACGGCCCGTAAGTACACCTTGCTCGGACACCTCTCCGACTCCCAGCGGGATATGCTGGCTCGCCGCGTCCTGGCCAACGACTGCATCGAGGAGGTGATTTACGGGACCGACAGCGAGCCGCCCAGTCCGCACGTCGAGCCGTACCGCCTGCGGATCGTGGAGGTGCCGCTGACGAACCTCGACGACGAGGGGCTCATGGAGATCAGCCGCACCCGCGATCTATTCCTGAATCCGGCGGAGATGCGAACGATCCGCGACTATTACCGCGGGCAGGGCCGCGAGCCGACCGATGTGGAGCTGGAGACCCTGGCGCAGACCTGGAGCGAGCACTGCGTGCACAAAACGCTCAGGAGCCGGGTGGAGATGGAGCATGATGGGCAGATCCTCGTGTTCGAGAATCTGCTCAAGGACACGGTGTTCAAGGCCACGCGCGACCTGGACAAGCCCTGGTGCATCAGCGTCTTCGCGGACAACGCCGGCGTCGTGGAGTTCGATGAGGACATGGCCGTGTGCTTCAAGGTCGAGACGCACAATCACCCCTCGGCGCTCGATCCCTACGGCGGGGCCGCGACGGGGATCGGCGGGGTCATCCGCGATCCCATGGGCACGGGCATGGGCGCCAAGCCCATCGCCAATACCGATGTGTTCTGTTTCGCCCCACCGGACCTGCCGCAGGACCGGGTGCCCAAGGGCGTGCTGCATCCGCGACGCATCATGAAGGGGGTCGTCGCCGGGGTCCGGGATTACGGCAACCGCATGGGGATTCCCACGGTCAACGGGGCGATCTACTTCGACGAACGGTACCTGGCCAATCCGCTCGTCTTTTGCGGTAACGTCGGCCTGATCCCGAAGGACCTGTGCTTCAAGCACCCGCGATCAGGTCACCTCATCGTGGTCGTGGGCGGGCGCACCGGCCGCGATGGCATTCACGGGGCGACCTTCTCCAGCGGTGAGATGACGCACGCGCACGAGGACATCTTCTCGCATGCGGTGCAGATCGGCAACGCTATCACCGAGAAGAAGATGCTCGACGTGATCCTGCAAGCCCGCGATCGCGGCCTATATGAGGCGATCACCGACTGCGGCGCCGGCGGGCTGAGCAGCGCCGTCGGCGAGATGGGGGCCGAACTGGGCGCTGAGGTGGACCTGGAGAAGGTGCCGCTCAAATACGCCGGGCTGAGTTATACGGAGATCTGGATCAGCGAGGCGCAGGAGCGGATGGTTTTGGCGGTACGGCCGGACAAGATCGACACCCTGCTTCGGTTGTGTGCCGGTGAGGACGTGGAGGCGACGGTCATCGGCCGATTCACCGAGGATCGGGTGCTGACCCTGCGGTATGAGGGGCAGGTGGTGGGGCGGTTGGACATGGAGTTTCTCCATGAGGGACTTGGCCGGAGCAGCCGCAGGGCCGTCTGGACGGGCCCGAAGCTGTCTGAGCCCGAGATTCCGCTACAGTCGGACTACGGTCCCGATCTGCTGGCCATTCTGTCGTCCTACAACGTGGCGAGCAAGGAATGGGTCATCCGCCAGTACGATCACGAGGTGCAGGGGGCCAGTGTGCTCAAGCCGCTGGTGGGTGCGGCCAACGACGGCCCCGGCGATGCGGCGGTGCTCCGGCCGAAGCTGGACTCGGACCGTGGCATCGCCATCGGCTGCGGCATGAACCCGTTGTACGGCGACCTGGACCCCTACTGGATGGCGATGGCCGGCATCGACGAGGCGATCCGCAACGTGGTGTGCGTGGGGGCGAGGCCGGATCGGATTGCCCTGCTGGATAACTACTGTTGGGGCGACTGCACGCGGCCAGAGACGCTCGGCGCGCTGGTGCGGGCCTCGCAGGCCTGTTACGATGCGGCAATGGTGTTTGAGACGCCGTTCATCTCGGGCAAGGACTCGCTCAATAACGAGTTCGTCTGCGAGGACGGGACCCGCATCGCCATCCCGTATACCCTGCTGATCAGCGCCCTGGGCCTGGTGGACGATGTGAACCACTGCGTGAGTATGGACGCCAAGCAGCCGGGCAACCTGCTGTTCGTGGTGGGGCTGACGCGAAACGAGCTGGGCGGCTCGCACTACTACAAGATTAAGGGCCATCAGGGGGCCAACGTGCCGCGCGTGGACCTGCACGCGGCCCGCGAGACGGCCCGCCGGATTCACCAGGCGATTGTGCAGGGGCTGGTGGTGTCGTGCCATGATTGCAGCGAAGGGGGCCTGGCCGTGGCGCTGGCGGAGATGGCGCTGGCCGGTGGCGTGGGCATCGAGGCGGACCTGCGGGGGCTGCCGGCCGATGAAGGATGCCATCGCACGGATGCGCTGCTTTTCAGCGAATCGAACAGCCGGTATGTTGTCGAGGTGCCGGCGGCGCAATACGACGCGTTCGCCCGACTGATGCTGAACCTGCCGTTCGGCCAAGTCGGGGAAGTGGTCCCCGCCGCGCACCTGCGCGTGGTGGATCGTAATCAGCGGGGGGTGATTCAGCAGGACATCGAGGCCCTGCGAGAGGCCTGGAAGCGTCCGTTGTGGCTGGGTTGACCTGTCCGAACGCAGGAACCGACGTTATCCCCGGATGGAGTAAGAGCCGAGCATGGAACACGTTCGAGCGATTGTGGTGCGGGCCGCGGGTGTGAACTGTGACGTGGAGACGCAGCATGCCCTGCGCCTGGCCGGGGCCGATGCCCAGCGCGTTCACGTTAACCGGCTGATCGAGGCCCCCGACGAATTGCACCAGTACCAGATTCTGGTGTTTCCGGGGGGGTTCAGCTACGGCGACGACGTGGCCGCGGGGAAGATCCTGGCCAACCAGATCGTGCATCATCTGGCCGAGCCGATCCGACGGTTTCTCGACGAGGGCAAGCTCATCCTGGGCATCTGCAATGGTTTTCAGGCACTCGTCAAGGCGGGCATACTGCCGGGGTTCGAGGACACGCCGTTCTCGTTCGATACCCAGCCCGTGACGATCACCGACAACGACAGCGGAAAGTTCGAGGACCGCTGGGTGTATCTGGAGGTCGTGGGCGATCGATGCGTGTTTCTGGAGCCCGGGCGGCGGATCTATCTGCCCGTGGCGCACGGCGAGGGCAAGGTGGTCACGCGGGACGCGGCGACGCTGGACCGATTGCGGTCCGAGGGACATATCGCGCTGCGCTACGTGGACGCCGAGGGCCGCCAGGGCGGTTTTCCGATCAATCCCAACGGCTCGGTGGATGCCATCGCCGGATTGACCGATGCGACGGGTCGGGTCCTGGGGCTCATGCCGCACCCCGAACGCTACATCCATCCGACGCAGCATCCGCATTGGACACGGCTGGGAGCGCCCCGGCCGGACGGCACCATGTTCTTCGCCCGCGCCGTGGAGTACGTGCGGGAGCGCCTGTAGGTCGATGCGGCCAGGGTGGGGCCTTGTACGAGCCGGGCTCATGCGGTAGGCTGGCGGCGTTGGGACACACGCGACTTGCCGATCAATGACGTGGGGAGATGCCATGCTGCCGAAAGAGCGTATTCAGGCCGTTCTGGCCGGCGAGGAGGTAGACCGCCCGGCGGTGACGCCGATTTTTATGGCCTGGGCGGCGCATTTCGTGGGCCACTCGTATCGCGATTACTACCTGGACGCCGACGTGCTCGTCAAGGCTCAGACGGCCGTGACCGAGGCCTTCGGGCTGGACCAGATCAGCGCCATCAGCGATCCCTGGCGCGAGGCCAGCGCCTATGGCATGGAGTTCGATTACCCCGAGCAGGGCGTCGGCAAGCCCCGGGCCTACCGGCTTCGCGATCCGGCGGATGCGGAGAGCCTGGTGGAGGTGGACCTCCTCGCCGGGGCCCGCGTGCAGGACCGCATCCGGGCGGTGGAGCTTCTCGCCGAACGCGTGGGCGCCACGCACAGCGTGCTGGGTTGGGTGGAAGGCCCGATGGCCGAGTATGCCGACCTTCGCGGCGTCGAGAACACGCTGATGGACCTGATCGACAAGCCGGATCTGTTTGGCCGGGCCTGTGAGATCCTCGTGGAGAATGCGATTCGATTCGCCCGTGTGCAGATCGAGGCCGGGGCGGACATGATCGGCGTGGGGGACGCGGCCGCCAGTCTGATCGGGCCGGACTTATACAGCCGGTACGTGCTGCCGTGGGAGCAGAAGCAGATCCACGGCATCCACGAGGCCGGGGGCACGGTCAAACTGCATATCTGCGGCAATGTGACGTCCCTGCTGCCGTATCTACCGCAGACCGGCGCGGATGTGATCGATCTGGACTGGATGGTGCCGTTGGACAAGGCCCGTCAGGTGGTCGGTCCCGACGTAGTGCTGGCCGGCAACTTCGATCCCACAGCCATCCTGTTGCAGGGCACGCCCGACGAAGTAGCCCGGGCGGCCCGGGAGTGCCTCGACCTGGCCGGGCCCCGATTGATCCTGCAGCCCGGCTGCGAGGTGCCACAGAGCACGCCGGAGGCCAACATCCGGGCCTTCTGTCCGTGTCGAGGCACATTGCTGGGCGACATCCTGAACAGGCCCGGCCTGTGAGCGGCAGGCGACACGGATCACTTTTGGGTCCGAGACATCGTGTTTTTGGTGGTCTGGTGTCGAAAAACCGGGCGGGGGGTTTGACACCACGTCCGGCTTCGCGTAGGATGCTCAGGCAGTGATTTGGTCTGTGGGAATTGCTGCGGGTTCTTGCGTGAAGGTCATTGTCGTCATACCGGCCCGGTACGGATCGACGCGATTCGCGGCCAAGGTTCTCGCCCGGCAGACCGGTCACTTTCTCGTGGAGCATACCTGGGCCCAGGCCCGGCGCGCGGCCTGCGTGGACCGGGTTCTGATCGCCACCGACAGCCCCGAGGTGCTGGAGGCCTGCCGGTCTTTCGGAGCCGAGTGCGTGATGACCCGCTGCGACCACCCCAGTGGGACCGACCGCATCGCCGAGGCGGTGCGCGACATGGACGTGGAGGTGGTGGTGAACGTCCAGGCCGATGAGCCGGAGATCGACCCCGGCCACATCGACCGGCTGGTGGACCTGTTGCGGGCCGACTCGGAGGCGCCGATGGCGACCCTGGTTACGCGGTTTCAGCGGGCCGAGCAGGTGGGCGATCCGAACATCGTCAAGTGTATCGTGGACCGGCGGGGTCGGGCGCTGTATTTCTCGCGCAGCGCCATCCCCTACGACCGCGGGGCCGCCGGCGTCGGACCGCTGTCGGGATACCTGCGGCACTTGGGGCTTTATGCCTACCGCAAGGACTTCCTGTTGGCGTACACGGCCCTGGCTCCGACGCCGCTTGAACAGGCCGAGAAGCTCGAGCAGCTCCGGGCCCTGGAGCATGGATACCCCATCGCCGTGGGCCGCGTCGAGCACGCGTGCGAGGGGATCGATACGCCGGAACAGTACGCCGCCTTTGTGCGACGCTGGAAGAAGACCCATCCTGATGTGCAACCCAGTAAGTAGGAGAGTCGGTATGAAAAGAAACACGCTGTCCTTCGTAGTGTCAATGGTCGCAGTGGGGGCTGCGGCCCTGGCGGTGGCCGAGACGTCAACCATCCGGCCTGTGCCGTTCACGAGCGTGCACATCGACGATGTGTTCTGGGCGCCGCGGCTCGAAACGAACCACCAGGTGACCGTGCCTTACTGTTTTGAGAAGTGCCAGCAGACGGGGCGTATCAGCAACTTCGCCAAGGCCGGTGGCTTGCAGGAGGGGCAATTCGAGGGCATCTACTTCAATGACTCGGACCTCTACAAGGTCATTGAAGGGGCCGCCTACTCGCTGCAGAACCGTCCCGATCCCGAGCTGGAGGCCTACGTGGACGACGTGATCGACCAGATCGCCGCCGCCCAGTGGCCCGATGGTTATCTGTATACCTACTATTCGATCCCACGCCAGCCCGAGAAACGATGGACCAACCTGGCCGCGATGCACGAGCTTTATTGCGCGGGGCATTTCTTTGAGGCGGCCGCGGCCTACTACCAGGCCACCGGCAAGCGGAAGATTCTCGACGTGGCGGTGCGTCTGGCCGACCATATTGACTCGGTGTTCGGCCCGAACAAGCGGTATGACGTGCCCGGCCATGAGGAGATCGAGATCGGACTGGTCAGGCTCTATCGCGTAACGGGCCGGCAGCGCTACCTGGACCTGGCCAAGTTCTTCCTGGATGAGCGTGGCAACGCGGCCCACCGGGAGACGCTGTACGGGTTGTATTGCCAGGATCACCTGCCCGTCACCCAGCAGTCGCGGGCGGTGGGGCACGCCGTGCGGGCGGGCTACCTCTATTGTGGCATGGCGGACATGGCCGCCCTGGTCGGTGACGCCGCGTATGTCGCGGCCATTGACCGGCTCTGGGACGATGTCCTCACGGGCAAGACGTACCTGACCGGCGGCATCGGCGCCCGACACGGCGGCGAGGCCTTCGGCGAGGCCTACGAGCTGCCCAACGAGAGCGCCTACAATGAGACCTGTGCGGCCATCGCGAATGCCATGTGGAACCATCGGCTGTTTCTGCTGCATGGCCACGCCCGATACATCGACGTGCTCGAACGGATCATCTACAACGGCTTCCTGTCCGGCGTCGCGCTGGAGGGCAACCGCTTTTTCTACCCCAATCCGCTGGCCAGCGACGGCGGGTACGAGCGAAGCCCCTGGTTTGGCTGCGCGTGTTGCCCGGTGAACATCGTGCGGTTTGTCCCGTCGATTCCGGGGTATGTCTTCGCCGCGGGAGATCGGACGGCGTACATCAACCTCTATGTGGGCGGCGCCGGCACGGTGCGTCTGGCGCGCGGCAGCGTGCGGCTTGAGCAGAAGACCCGCTATCCGTGGGACGGCCGCGTGGCGATCCGCGTCGAGCCGCACGGCGACCGCGAGTTCGCCATCGCCCTGCGGATTCCCGGCTGGGCCCGTGATGAAGCCGTTCCCAGCGACCTGTATCGGTTCCTGAGCCCCTCCGACGAGCAGGCCGTGGTGCGGCTCAACGGACAGAAGCAGCCCTTCGAGCTTGAGGGTGGCTACGTGGTACTCCGTCGCTCGTGGGTGGACGGCGACGTCATTGAGCTGGAGCTGCCGATGCCGATCCGCCGGGTGCTGGCACACCCGAGCGTGCAGGCGGACCTGGGCCGAGTGGCGCTGCAGCGGGGACCGATGGTCTACTGCTTCGAGGAAGCGGACAACGGACCCAAGTTCGACCATTTGCTGTTGGGTGATGACGCCCCGTTCAAGGCCGAGCATCGGGCGGAGGTGCTTGGCGGCGTGACCGTCCTGGTCGGTACGGCGGCGGCCTGCGCGACCCGGGAGGACGGGACCATCCACGAGGAGGCCCGGACGATCACGGCGATCCCGTACTACGCGTGGGCCCATCGCGGGGCGGGGGCCATGCGGGTCTGGCTGCCGCGCATGGAAGGGGCCGTTCGCCCGCTGCCGGCGCCGACAATCGCCTCGAAAAGCAAGGTGAGCACCTCGTTTCTCAGCGACGTGGGCAACAATCGCCTGACCGGGGTCAACGACCAGATCGTGCCGCGCAGCAGTAACGACAAGGACGTCGTCCACCTGCACTGGTGGCCCCACAAGGGCACGACCGAATGGGTGCAATACGATTTCGCCGAGCCGGCGACGGTTCGCCGCGTGAAGGTCTACTGGTTTGACGACACGGGCGAGGGTGAGTGCCGCGTGCCGGCATCGTGGCGGTTGCTCTACCGGGATGGAGACGCGTGGAAGCCCGTCCGGGCGCAGGGTCCCTATGGTGTCGCCAAGGACACGCTCAACGAGGTCGTGTTCGAGCCCGTGCGCACGGATGGGCTGCGAATGGAGGTGACCTGCCGGGAAGGCTTTTCCACGGGCGTGAAGGAATGGATCGTGGAATGACCCCAAACGAAACGAAGCCGGGCTGCGAAGTGGCACGGAATGCCGGAGAACAAGACGTATGACCAGACGGAACGAGCCCAAGCCATCGGACAGTCGTGAGCTGCTGGCCAGCGTCAGCGACGCCTCGGCCGACACGGAGTACTTCTCGCCGATCCCGGCGGGGTATCGCAAGGGCAAGGCCCGGTACGTCATCGTGATGGGCACGGTGATGAGCGGCCTGGGCAAGGGGATCTTTTCCTCGTGCCTGGCCAAGCTCCTGCAGGACAAGGGCCTGAAGGTCGCCCCGATCAAGCTCGAGGGCTACCTGAACATCGACTCAGGCACGCTCAATCCCTTCCGCCATGGCGAGGTCTTCGTCCTCGACGACGGCATGGAGTGCGACATGGACCTGGGCACGTACGAGCGGATGCTTGACCAGGACCTGAGCCGCGCCAACTTTGCCACCAGCGGGCAGATCTACAGCGACGTGCTGCACAAGGAGCGGCACGGGGGGTACCTGGGCCGGGATGTGCAGATGATCCCCCACGTGACCGGCGAGGTCAAGCTGCGGCTGCGGCGGCTGGCCATGGAGACCGATGCGGACGTGGTCTTTGTGGAAATCGGCGGCACCGTGGGCGACCTGGAGAACGCTTTCTACATTGAGGCCATGCGCGAGTTGGCCTACGAGGAAGGCCTCCATTCGTGCTGTTTCGTGGCGCTGACGTACATCCTGGAGCCGCGGACGCTCGGCGAGCAGAAGTCCAAGGCCGCCCAGCTCGGCCTCAAGCAGCTGATGCAGCTTGGCGTTCAGCCGGACATTATCGCCTGCCGCTGTGAGCATCCCGTCAGCGAGCAGGCCCGCCAGAAGGTCAGCGTCTACGGCAACGTGCCACTGGAGCGGGTCTTCAGCATGCACGATTCACCCAGTATCTACATGATCCCCGCGATGCTGCGGGAAGGGGGGCTGGACTTCGAGGTCATCCGGCTGCTGCGGATCGAGGATCGTATCGACCTGCGGGTCGAGCGGCAGGAATGGGGCCGATGGTGCGATTTCACCGACCGCATCGGGAAGGAAACCCGTGAGGTGACCATCGGCATCACGGGCAAGTACACGTCCGTCCGGGATAGTTACGCCTCGATTCTCAACGCCTTGGAGCACGCGGGCATTGCCTTGCAGGCCAAGATCCGCCCCAAGTGGATCGAAACCACGCATGTGACCGATCGTAACGCGGCGGTTCACCTCAAGGACGTCGACGGTATCATCGTGCCCGGCGGCTTCGGCACCCGTGGCACCGAGGGCAAGATCGCGTGTGTTCGGTACGCCCGTGAGAACGGGGTGCCGTATCTGGGTCTGTGCCTGGGCTTTCAAATGGCGGTGATCGAGTACGCCAGGAACATGTGCGGCCTGAGTGGGGCGTCCAGCACCGAGATCGACCCGAGCTGCGCCGACCCGGTCATCGACATCCTGCCCGAGCAGAAACGCATCGAGGGCCTGGGCGGCAACATGCGTTTGGGTGGGCGGGACGTGGAGATCAAGCCCAACACCATGGCGTGGGAGTTGTTCGGCCGCAGCGGGTCGGTTCGCATGCGTTTTCGTCACCGCTACGAGGTGGACCCGCGATACATCGAGGTGTTGGAGAAGGCCGGCCTGGTCTTTTCCGGCAAGGCCCCGGATCAGCCGATCGTTCAGATCCTCGAGGTCCCGGGGCATCCCTTCTTCGTCGGCACGCAGGCTCATCCGTGTTTGACCAGCCGTCCGCTGCGTCCACATCCGATGTTTGTGGGGCTCGTGGCGGCCAGCGCCCGACGGCGCTATGCCGAGGATGACTTGCCGGACCCGCTGACGGCCTGTCGAGTCTGTGCCTCCAAGGGATACGCACCACCGCGGACCGTCTGAGGTCGGGCGTGGCGACTGTCTCCCGATGCCTTCCTGCGGAGGGGACTCCGCGCGGCGCATCGGGCGTTATGGTGTGGAATCGCCCGCGTCGCCCGCGCCTGAACCGCTGGCGGCTCTGATCTGGGCCTTGAGCCGCTCGTTCTCCGCCGACATGGCTTCGAGTTGCTTGCCCATGTCCGCCAGGGCCTTGAGCAGCTTGATATTCGCCTCGCCGGAATCGCTGGCGATCTGCTCGGCCTGCTTCTGGGCTTCGGCGACCAGCCGTTTTTGCTCCTCGACCTCGGCCCGACAGGCCTTGAGCTGTTCCTTGAGCTGAAGATTTTCGTCCGCGACCAGGCGTGCCCGACGGGACGTTGAGGTGGAGGATTCCTCGCACCCGGCCGTCCACAAGCTGACCCCGATCACGATCCCCATGGCCAGACACGCCCACTGTCGCATTGTGCTTTCCTTTCCGAGCCTCTCGAATCTTAGTCTGATGGCAGTATCCATTATTCTAGTGCTAACTGCCGACAAGTCAAGAACTTGCTGCGTGCGATTCCAGGTGGCCGGGGCCGTGCGTTCAGGTTTCTGCGGGGTGCGGGCGGCCGTGCCGATGTCCACGCTTCCAAAGGACGCCCCTGGCCGTGAGGCCCCGTCGGGCTTTGCAGGGCGGCCATGGCGCGATCGCTTCGCGGCGAGTCGTCTGAGGAATGAGGACCCGGTCTTGCGGTAGCGCGCATGCGTTCTGATTGACGGTGTCATGGTGGCGACCAGGGACGGGATCATGGCGGCGCAAAAAGAATGGAAGGTCCCGCCGTGGCGAAAGAACCTTCCATTGTCTTGCTCAGGCTTTCGGCGACCCGTGCGATCGTTCCCTCACGATCGGGTCCGCGCCGCCGACACGAAAACCTATTTCTTTTTCTTCTTTGCGGCTTTCTTCTTCGTGGCTTTCTTCTTTGTAGCTTTCTTGGTGGCTTTCTTCTTGGTGGCTTTCTTCTTCGCAGCTTTCTTCTTCGCCATTCTTGTTCACCTCCTTTCAACAGGATTCTTGGTTCGACTTTATGGCTAAACACCTAAGTGTCGGTAATATACACGCTTATCGTCCAGGCTTGCAAGGGTGCTTGACATTTTTTTGTTCGTGCGGGCGTCCCGTCACACGCGATCGATCGTGCCGGCACCGCACAACGCGATGACTGACGCTCGAACCGACGAGCCATCATCCGAGAGGTGCGGGTTGTGGGGCTTTTCTTAGATTGCACGGAAACAGGCCTTTCGATGCGTTTTTTTGATACCTTTCTGTTTGCCCGTTGCTGATGGGACGCGCCGGTGTAGTCATTTGGACCCACGATGCACGAAGATGATTCAAGGCTTTGTCCGCGTGTATGCAACGCGGAAAGTTTTTTTGGTCGGGATGTCATTTTTGTGAGGGCGCGATAAAATCTCTTCGGGAATCAACAGGTTGCTTGTGAGATGTTGTGTGTGATGACGCGGCGCATCGTACTCTTCGGCGGAAGCTTTGACCCGATTCACGTGGGGCACACGACCGTCGCGCGGGCAGCGTGCGACCTTCTGGAAGCGAAGCGTTTGATCTTCATCCCCGCGCGGCGGTCGCCCCACAAGCAGCGTGAACCGGTCGCCGATGGGGCGGATCGACTGGCGATGATCCGCCTGGCCATCGCGGATCATCCGCGGTTGGATGTATCGGACTGTGAGCTGCGACGCGCCGGTCCCAGTTACACGCTGGACACGGTGCGGGCGTTTCGACAGATGTACGGTGACGCGGTCGAGCTGTGTTGGCTGGTCGGCGCCGACGCCGTGCGCGATCTGCACCGCTGGCACCGCGCGGCCGAGCTCCTGGACGCCTGCCGCGTCTGCGTGATGCGGCGGGGGGGCGCCGCGCCGCCGGATTGGTCGCCGGTCGCACGGACCCTGGGACGCGAACGAGCCGATGCCCTGGCCGCCAACGTGATCGAGACGCCGCTGGTCGACGTGAGCAGCTCGGCCATTCGCGGGGACCTGGCCCGGGGAAAAGACGTGTCGGATCGCCTGGCCCCGGCGGTGTGGAATTATATTCGCCGGCGGGGCCTTTACAGGGCCCAAAACGCCGCTGGGCCGGGGGTTTTTGATTGACACCGGCGGTATCCATTTTAAAATGAAGGGGTTAGCTGCATGTGGCCGGTGCGGCCCGGCCGAGGCGCGCGGATGGCTGCCCGGTCGGCGCAGTGCCATGCCGGGATCGACACGCGAGCTCAGTCTGGAGATGTTGGATGTTGCAGGGAACCCGTTGCGTAATCGTTGGCTGTCTGATCGTGGCGGTGTTGGCCCCCTGGAGCGCGGGCCAAAACCTCGAAGACGACTGGAACGACTTTCTGCATTACACGGCGATCGGCCGATTTGAGCTGGCCAGGGGCTTTGCTCAACGCATCCTCGACAGCGAGCCCAATCCCGTGGAGGTGCTCAAGCTCAGCGAGGCCAATCCCAACGGCTATCGCTTGCTGCTGAGAATGCAGGCCGAGAGCGAGGAACTGCAGGAGGTCAGCCGCCAGATCCTTGAGATCATCGAGCGCGGGCGGTTCGAGTTGAGCACCGAGCCGCAGATCATTAATGAGGAGATCCGGCGGCTCAGCAGCACGATCCGGGCGCGGATGGCGGCCGAGCAGGGGCTCAAGAATGCCGGGGAGTACGCGATCCCCTTCATGCTGGATGCCCTGGCCGACGAGACCCGCAAGAGTGAGGTGCCCAACATCACGGCGGCGCTGCCCAAGATCGGGCGCCACGCCATTCGCCCACTGGCGGCGGCCATGCAGACCCGCGACGTGGCCGTCCGCGGTGAGATCGTCCGGGCACTGGGGCGCATCGGGTATCCGCAGGCGCTGGCGTACCTGAAGTGGTGCGTGGAGAAGGACGCGTCGCCGCAGATTCAACAGTTAGCCGCCCAAGCCATTGAGAAGATCGACCCGACGGCGCTGCAAATGCCGGCGGCCGAGTTGTTCTTCTTACTGGGGGAGAGCTACTACAATCATGCGCCGTCCGTCGCCCCGCCCAGCGAGTACAACTTCGCCAATATCTGGTTCTGGGATACGGCCACGCGCCGGCTGACGCGGGAGGAAGTGGAACTGGACTACTTCAACGAGCTGATGGCGATGCGCTGTTGCGAGTGGGCCCTGCGGGCCGATCCCGCCACGGGCAAGGCCATCGCCCTGTGGATCGCGGCGTTCTTCAAGGCCGAGAGCTACGGCATCCAGATGCCGGCGTATTTCGGCGCGACGCACCCGGACGCCATGACCTACGCGACGACCGCCGGGCCGGAGTATCTCCACGGGGCCTTGGCGCGGGCCCTGGATGAGGGCAACGGGCACGTCGCGCTGGGCGTGGTGGAGGCCCTGGCGGCCAACGCCGGCGAGGCGTCGCTGTTGTACCGCGTGGGAACCCAACAGCCTCTGGTGCGGGCGCTGGACTTCAAGGATCGCGCGGTGCGTTACAGCGCCGCGATCGCCATCGGCCAGGCGAAACCGAATGCCACGTTCGTGGGCAGTCCCCGGATCATTGAGAACTTGGCCGAGGCGATCACGGACGCCGGTCTGGAGGACCTCGGCCGTGAGTTAACCGACCGGTACGCTTTGCGGGCGGTGAAGGTCATGCTGGAGCTGGCGGTCTCGCAGAATGTGGTCGTCGACCTGTCGCGGGCCCGCGAGGAGCTGATCGCCGCCACGGAGGACCCGCGGGAGCCGATGCAGATCCTGTCCGGGCAGGTGTTGGCCTATCTGCTCAGCCCGGATGCGCAGCGGGCCATCGCACTGATGGCTCTGAGTGAGGCCAACAGCATGTCGGTGCGGGTCGAGGCGTTCGCGTCACTGGCGGTGTCGGCCAAGCGGAACGCGTGTCTTCTGACCGATGCCCAGATCGATGCCATCTACGGCTTGGTCGATGCCGGACAGACGGATCCGGCGCTGCGGAGGGCGGCGGCCGGGGCGTATGGCGCCTTGAACCTTCCGAGCCAGCGGGTCAAGGACCTGATCCTTGGCCAGGCCAAGAGCTGATCGGGTCGGCGGGCTCAGGGCCCGTCGAGGAGGAATCGGTGGACAAGGATGACCGGGACCGCCATGAGCCGAAGGATGAACGCCGGGAAATGGGCGAGATGCGAGAGGGCGCCCTTCGCTGGCTGGGGGTGGGCATCGAGTTCTGCGTGGTCGTCGTTGCGTCCATGCTTTTTGGCCATTGGCTCGATACGAAGGCCGACACGTCGCCGGGCTTTTTAATCCTGTTTTTTCTGTTCGGCTTTGGCGGCATGTTGTACTCGATGATCAAGCGGGCCGGGGGAATGAAGTGGAAGTAAGATGAATCGCGGACCGGACCGAGCCGTGCGGCTGTCCTCAGGCCGTGCGTCGCACGCCGGGCGGGCGCTGGGAAACGGGTCCGAGCGGCGGGCGTCGTGCAGAAAGGGCATACTGTATCTGGCCGGGGCGGTCGGCGTGTTGTTCCTGGGCGCGTATGGCTTGAGCGTCGTGATCGGGCCGGTGGCGTCGAGCGGGTGTCGCTCGGCCATGGTGCTGGCCGCCGTCATGCTGGGCCTGTGGGTCCTGGTAATGCGGCGGAGGCGGCCGTGGTCCGGTCGTTGCGTGGACGATGTGCTGGCGGCCGGACCGTGGTTGCGATTGCGGACGGCCGTCGTGGGCATGGTGCTGGTCGGAATCCTGCTCGAGGAGGAACTGATGTGGTTCCTGGGATGGACGGGGTTCTTCTATACGGCGCTGTTGATCGGCCAGACGGCCGTGGTAATCTGGGTCTTGCGTTTCGTGGATTGGAATCCGAACTTGTGGAGTCGCCGAGACAATGAAGCCTCTGTTGGCCGCCACTTCTCCTGTTGAGCATTTCGCCAGTCGGCCGCTGTTCAGCGTCTTCGGGCTGTTCGACTTCACGAATCACATGTTCGTGATCGCCATGGCGGTGCTGGGCCTGGCCGTGGTCCTGCCGATGTGCCTTCACCGTCGCCGGCTTGTGCCCCAGGGATTGGCCAACGCCGTCGAGGCGATCTGCCTGTACCTGCGCGAGGAGGTCGCCCGTCCGTTTTTGGGGGACCTGACCGACAAGTACATCGGCTACATCTGGACGCTGTTCTACTTCATCCTCACGATGAATCTGCTGGGGATCGTCCCCCTGGATAAGATCATCTTCCTGGCCAGCGGCCTACGGTTGCGGCACTGGGGCGGGGCGCCGACGGCGAACATCTGGATCACGGGGGCCTTGGCCCTGTGTTCCTTCCTGGCGTTTCACTTCGCCGGGATTCGGGAAAACGGGCTGGGCGAGTACATCAAGAACTTCGCACCGAAGGTGCCGTGGCCGTTGATGCCGTTTCTGTTTTTGATGGAGCTGATCAGTTCGTGCGTGCGGATGTTCAGCCTGGCGATTCGTCTGTTTGCGAACATCATGGCCGGGCACATCCTGCTGGCGGCCCTGTTCATGATGATCGTGCTGTTTCGCAACCCGTTCGCCGCCACCGCCTCGACGCTGGCCCAGGCCATTATGACCATCCTGGAGATCTTCGTGGCCTTCTTGCAGGCGTACATCTTCACGTTTCTGACCACGATCTTCATCGGCATGGCGATTAACCCGGAGCATTGATCAACGGAACACGGCCGAGCAGGGCATACAACAGGACAAAAACGCAGGACCGTATAGGGAGGTTTGCACGACATGATGGAACTGGCAAGTTTGATGCCTGTGATCTTGGCGGCCGCCGAGGCCACAGAGTCGGTTCAGGAGGCGGCGGCCCAAGGCGGGTTCAGCTTTAGCATGAGCAGCGTGGCGTTTGCCTGGCTGGGCGGCCTGCTGGCCGCCGGCCTGGTCGTGATCGGCGCCGGCCGCGGCATCGGTACGCTGGCGGGCACCGCGACCGAGTCAATCGCCCGCCAGCCCGAGGCCGGTGGACGCATCTTCACGACCATGATTATCGCCGCGGCGCTGATCGAGGGCATCGCCTTGTTCGCCCTGGTGATCTGCTTCCTGGCGGTCACGAAAACGTCGTAGCGGTTCAGCCCGGGAATCGATTATGAGAACGTGGCGTCTTCTGGCGTGGACGGTAGCCGCTCAACCGGCCCTCTGGGTCTGCGCCCTGGCCGCCGAACCGGACGCCGGGGCCGAGGAGCCCGCCGCCAACAGCATCTTCGTCGGCGACGTGCCCGAGGCGATGTGGACGCTGGCGGCGTTCCTGTTGCTGTGGCTCATTCTGTGGCGTTTCGCCTGGAAACCGCTGCTCGCGGCCCTGCACGCGCGTGAGGAGCACATCCAGAAGCAGATCGACGACGCCAAGAAGGTCCGCGAGGACGCCGAGGCCGTTCTGGCCGAGTATCGCCACAAGCTGACCGAGGCCGAACAACAGGGGCGGGAGATCGTCGAACGGCACGTGAAGACGGCCGAGCAGCAAGCCGACCAGATCATCCAGAAGGCCCGCGAGAACATCGACGCGATGCGGTTGCGGTTGGAAGGGGAGATCGAGCGTTCGCGCCGCCAGGCCCAGAAGGAACTGCTCGAACAGTCGGGTCAGATCATCTTCGACCTCGGTCGTCAGATTCTCGGCCGCAGTATCGACACCGGCGACAACCAGCGGCTGATCGCCGAGGCCATCGAGCGGCTTGAACGCGAGCAAAACCAGCGCGACATGGAGCAGCGGCTGCCTGACGAAGAACCGCCGGATACACCGGATACGTCCGCATGAGTGAATCGGTAAGACATGTCGTTCGCGAGATCTACTGCGAGGTCCTGTTCGAACTCGCCGAAGAGAGCGGGCTGATCGACCGGGTGCAGGACGACCTCCAACGGGTCCGGGCCGTCCTGCAGGCCGAACCGGAGTTCGCGGCCCTGATGGATTCTCCGGCCCTGCGGGGCCAGGACAAGAGCGAATCCATCCGCCGCGTGTTTCAGGGGCATATCTCCGACCTGGCCCTGGATTTTCTCAGCGTGCTGGCCCGCCGCGGTCGGATGAGTTTCCTGGAGGGCATCAGCGACCGGTATGAGGCGATGGTCGATCATTACCACGATCGCCAGACCGTGGAGGTGACCGTCGCCGAGCCGTTGAGCGGCGAGGAGGCCGACCGGCTGCGTCGGGAAATCAGCGAGGCCGTCCGCGGCGAGGTGAAGCTGTCGGTGCAGGTCGATCCCGAGATCATCGGCGGCGTAATCATCAAGAAGGACGACACGGTCGTGGACAATTCGATCCGATCGGCCCTCAAGCGGGCGGCCCGGCGGGTGGCCGAGTCGGCCCAAGGGGCCGGGCGGCCCAGGAAGAAGACGGATAAGACGCCATAGGCGGCGACAGGGTTCGCGTCATGGAATTCGATATTCAGGAAATCAGCAGCCTGATCAAGCAGGAAATCAGCCGCTACCGGACCGAGGTGGACGTGGCGCGGGTGGGCAAGGTGCTGGAGGTGGGCGACGGCATCGCCCGCGTATACGGCCTTGACAGCGCCATGGCCGGGGAGATGCTGGAGTTCGAGCAGGGGGTGGTGGGGGAGGTGTTCAATCTCGAAGAGGAAAGCGTCGGGGCCGTCGTCTACGGCGATTATACGAAGATCGTCGAGGGCTCGGCCGTCCGTTCGACCGGTCGCGTGCTTTCCGTGCCCGTGGGGGAGGTGTTGATCGGCCGGGTGGTGGACGGGCTGTGCGAGCCGATTGACGGAGGGCCGGCCATCGAGACGGCCCACCGCCGGCTGGTGGAGTACCCCGCGCCGGGGATCGCCGCCCGCGAGCCCGTTCGTAAACCTCTGCTGACGGGGCTCAAGAGCGTCGATTCGATGGTCCCGATCGGCCGGGGGCAGCGGGAGCTGATTATCGGCGATCGCAAGACGGGCAAAACGGCTCTGGCCCTGGATACGATTATCAACCAGAAGGGGCAGGACGTGATCTGCATCTACGTCGCCGTCGGTCAGAAGGAATCGACCGTGGCCGAGGTCGTCCGGACCCTCCGCGAGCACGGCGCGATGAAGCACACCATCGTGCTGGCGGCCTCGGCCTCGGAGAGTGCGGCCATGCAGTTCGTCGCGCCCTACGCCGGTGCGGCGGTCGCCGAGTACTTCATGGTGGAGCAGGGCAAGGACACGCTGGTGGTCTACGACGACTTGAGCAAGCACGCCATCGCCTACCGCGAATTGAGCCTGCTGTTGCGTCGGCCGCCCGGGCGTGAGGCCTATCCCGGCGATATCTTCTACCTGCACAGCCGCCTGCTGGAACGCAGCGCCAAGCTCCACGCCGATCGCGGGGGCGGGTCCATGACGGCGCTGCCGATTGTGGAGACGCTGGAGGGGCAGGTTTCGGCCTACATTCCCACCAACGTGATCTCGATCACGGACGGGCAGATCTACCTGCAACGGGACCTGTTCCTGAGCGGCGTGCGTCCGGCCATCGACGTGGGCATCAGCGTCAGCCGCGTCGGCGGCGACGCCCAGCAGCCGGCCATGAAAAAGGTGGCCCCCAAGCTGCGTCTGGACCTGGCGGCGTTTCGCGAGATGCAGGACTTCGCACGGCTGGGCACCGAGCTTGATGAAAGCGCTCAGCGGCAACTGGATCGCGGCCTGCGCATGGTCGAGGTCCTCAAGCAAAAGCAATTCGCCCCGCTGAGCCTGGGCCAGCAGGTCATCAGCATCCTGGCCGGGTCGGCGGGCTGCCTGGACGATCTCGAGGTGGAGCGGGTGGCGCCTTTCCTGCAGAATATGCTCGACGGGTTCGCGATGGAGGCCCCGGAATACGTGGAGGAGATCAATCGGACCGGCGAGCTGGGCGATGCGCTGCGGCAAAGCATCATTGATGCGATTGATGCGTTCAAGATGATCTTCAAGTTCTCGTACGAGAGGTGACCCATGGCCGGGACCCGTCACATTCTGGAGCGTCGCGCGGCCGCCCGCAACATCGGCAAGGTCACCCACACCATGGAGACCGTCAGCAGCGTTCGCTACCGCCAGTACTTCCGCATGTGGGTGGAGGGGATCGAGTTTTACGACACCCTGGCCCAACTGGCGTTTCTGATCGTCACCTCCGAGAGACCCATCGAGCATCCGTTGATGGACACGCGGGACGCCACGCGGCAGATCCTCCTGGTCATCGGCAGCAACCGCGGCCTGTGTGGTGCCTACAACGGCAACCTGTGCCGTCTGGTCGACGTGCACGTCCGCATGGCCAAACGGTTCGGCCGTGAGCTGGAGGTCTACACGCATGGCCGCAAACTGACCCACATGCTGCGGCAGCGACGCATTCCCATCGAGCGTGAGTTCGACGAGTTCGACGAAGTGCCCACGCCCGATCAGGTCCGTGACATGTGCGACGGTTTTGTAGAGGCGTATCGGGTTAACCGGGTCAGCCGTGTGGCCGTCGTGTACACGCGGTTCTTCTCGCCGGCCAGCCAGAAGGCCCAGACGCTGACGATCCTGCCCATGCCCGACCTGATCGATGATCTCACGACCCGGGCGACGGTGATCTGGCCGTGGGAGTTGGCCTTTGAGGATTTCATCCTCTCGCCTTCGGCGGAGGAGATCTTCGACGGCCTGGCGACCCTGATGGTGCGGGCGGCGGTTCAGGGGTGTTTTCTCGAGGCGGCTCTGAGCGAGCACCTTGGCCGGGTGGTGGCGATGCGGAACGCCACCGACAACGCCGAGGAGATGATCGAGCAGCTCACGCGGGAGTACAATCGGGCCCGGCAGTGGCAGATCACCAACGAATTGCTGGATATCGTGGGCGGCGCCCTGGCCGCGGGTAAGTAATAAGCCGTGCAGTGGAGCGACTGAGCGCAAGGCATGAACAAAGGACGAGTCATCCAGGTGATCGGCAGCGTCTTCGACGCGGAGTTCGGCGCCGAGAAGTTGCCGGCCATCTATAACGCCCTGGAGGTCAGGGGGCATTTCCAGGACCGGCCATTGCACCTCATCGGCGAGGTCCAGCAGCACTTGGGCGGCGGGCGCGTCCGGGCGGTGGCCCTGGGCGGCACCCAGGGGGTGCGACGGGGCATGACGGTTGTCGATACGGGCGGGCCCGTGGCCGTGCCCGTCGGCGCGGAGATTCTGGGCCGCGTGTTCAATTTGCTGGGCGAGTGCGTGGACGAGAAGGATCCGATTCAGGTCACTGAGCGGCGGCCGATTCACCAGGCGCCGCCGGCCTTTACGGACTTGTCCGCCCGCTCGGAGATGTTTGAGACGGGCATCAAGGTGGTCGATCTGCTGTGCCCGTTCGTCCGCGGCGGAAAGACCGGTCTGTTCGGCGGGGCCGGGGTGGGCAAGACCGTGATGATTCAGGAGCTGATCGCCCGCATCGCCACCGAGCACGGCGGGTACTCGGTGTTCGCCGGCGTGGGGGAGCGCACCCGCGAAGGCAACGACCTGTGGCTCGAGATGCAGCGCACCAAGATCGGCGATACGGGCAAGAGCGTGCTGGATAACACGTGCCTGGTCTTCGGGCAGATGAACGAGCCGCCGGGGGCGCGGCTTCGCGTGGCCCTGACGGCGCTGACGATGGCCGAGGCCCTCTGCGAGATCAGCGGCGCCGAGACGCTGCTGTTCATCGACAACATTTTCCGGTTCAGCCAGGCCGGCGCAGAGGTCTCGGCTCTGCTGGGGCGGATCCCCTCGGCGGTGGGCTACCAGCCGACACTGGCCACGGAGATGGGCCAGTTGCAGGAGCGGATCGCGTCCACCAGTCACGGGGCGATCACCTCGGTTCAGGCGGTGTACGTCCCGGCCGACGACCTGACCGACCCGGCGCCGGCGACGACCTTCAGCCACCTCGATTCCTCGGTGGTGCTTTCCCGGCAGATCGCCGAGAAGGGCATCTACCCGGCGATTGACCCGCTGGGCAGCTCCTCCCGCATTCTCGATCCGAACGTGATCGGCCAGGAGCATTACGACGTGGCCCAGCAGGTGCTCGGTTACCTCCAGCGCTACCATGACTTGCAGGACATCGTGGCGATCCTGGGCGTGGACGAGCTCAGCCATGAGGATCAGTTGGCCGTCGCCCGCGCCCGGCGGCTGGAGCGTTTCTTCAGCCAGCCGTTCACGGTGACGACGCAGTTCACCGGTATGGAGGGCAAATACGTGCACGTGGAGGAGACCGTTCGCAGTTGTCGGGAGATCTGCGAGGGCAAGTGGGACCACGTGCCCGAGATGGCCTTCATGTTCATCGGCTCGGTGGACGAGGCCCGGGAACCGGCCCGCAAGCGATGAGCGGGGGGGCCACGGTAACCAGGAGACTCGCATGGTAGGATGGGCAACCGGCGTCTTTCGCTTTGTGCTGCTCACGCCCCAGGGCAAGCTGCTGGATTGCCGTGCCGGCTCGGTGGTGGTGCCGGGTCACGATGGGCAGCTCGGCGTGCTGCGGAACCACGCGCCGCTGCTGTGCAAGCTGGGTCTGGGTTTGGTGCGGGTCGAGCAGATCGTCGGGCGGCAGAACGCGTGTTTCGTGGTGAACGGCGGATTTGCCAGGGTCAGCGAGAACCACATGGCCGTGCTGGCCTACGATGTGACGACTTTCGAGGGCATGGAGGAGGGCGAGGTCCAGGCCCTGCTGGCGCAGGCCCGGGATACCATTGCCGCCGGGAGTAAGGGCCGGGCGGACCCCGCCGAGGTTCAAAAGGCCCGTCTGGTGTTGCGAATGGCCAGGTACGCCGGTGTGGAATCTGTCCCGACGGCCGATGACCTTGCCCAAGGGTGATTTTCGTTGCATCCCGGCCATTAAACCGGTATCATTCGCCCCCGAATGAGGGTCCCGATGCCAAACGCGCACCAAGACCAAGCAAAGGAACACCGGCCGCCCCTCCGACCGGTCGTGCAGGAGTTTATCGACCGGCTGGATGATGAGCACCGGATGTTGATCGTGCTCAAGGCCCAGCTCTATGGGGGGCGGTGGGAGCCGATGCTGGACGATTTGGAGAACCGGTTGCAGGGCAAACCCTACATTTTCAAGCTGGCCAACCGGATCAGTGACGACATCGAGCGCATTCGGCGTCTCAAGGCCTTCGAGGAGGAGCACAACGTCGATCTGGCGCAGTACGTGGATCTGGGCTAGCCGATCGGAAAAGAAGACCGCTGTTCAGTCGGGAAAGAGGATGATGCGTCCTACGATTCTTGTGATCATCGTCGGGATATTCATGGTCGATGCCGGGACCGGTGCGGCGGGCGCCACAGCGACGGCCGGGGCGGCGTCGGAGCCGTTGGTGTCGCGGGCCTTGCTGAGATCGACCGGACTGCAATGGAACTGGGAGATTCAGCTCCCGATACGACCCGGCGAGCGTCTGGATCGGCTGTTCGTATTCGGCGACGCCGTGTACGCGCTGACCGACACGAACTTCCTGCTGAGTCTGGACCGTGCGACGGGGCGTGCGCGCTTCGGCTTGACCCTTGCCGAGGTTGGGCTCCCCGTGGCCGATCCGTTGTTCTACGAGGGCAAGCTCTGGTTCATGGTGGGCGGACGTCTGATCTGCGTCGATCCGGAGCAGCGTCAGGTGGTGCAGCGAAAGACGCTCGCGGGCATTGGCGGAACCGCCGCCGGGCCCATTGCACGCAATACCGACTACCTGTACGTGCCCGGCGCCGACGGGCTGCTGCATGTGTTTTGGGTGGATGGATACATCGAGGCCTTTTCCGTCCGTCCGGACAACCAGACCGCCGTGACGTCGGTTCTGGCCGACGATGATCTGGCCGTCTTCGCCTCGGCGGGCGGTAACGTCATTTCCATTGCGGCGGACCAGAACCGGAAACGCTGGCAGTTTGACCTGCTCGGCGCCGTCACGGCCCCCATCGTTCGCGACGGTCCTTGGCTGTACGTGAGCGGCCGGGACGCCAAGATCTATAAGCTCGATGTGGAGACGGGTCGCAACGTCTGGCTCGGCCGCGAGTTCTACGCGGGTATTGCGTTGAAGTCGGCGCCCGTGATTGGTCGCGAGGTGATCTACCAATTCGCGGACCGGCAAGGCCTGCACGCCGTCCGGAAAGAATCCGGCCAGAAGGCCTGGACACTGGAGAACGGCGTGGCGGTCCTGGCCGAGGCCGGCTCGCGGGCCTATGCCTTTCAGGACCCCGGCTTGCTGGTGGCCATGGATAATGGCACGGGCCGGAAGATATGGTCCTTGAATGTGGCCGACGTGACGCGGTACGTCGCGAACGTGGCCGATACCGAGCCCCGAATCTACCTGGCGGACGACGCCGGACGGCTGATGAGCATCACCGCCGGGACCACTCCCTGATCCGCTCATGGCCGCCGGCCGATTCATCCCGCAGGAGAGGACGTGATATGGATGTCAAGATCAAGACCGCACTGATCAGTGTTTCCGATAAGTCCGGAGTCGTGGAGTTCGCACGCGAGCTTGTCCGGATGGGGGTGCGTATCATCAGTACCGGGGGCACCGCGGCCGCCCTGACGGACGCCGGCATCGAGGTGGTCCCCGTCGATGCGGTGACCGGCTTCCCGGAGATGATGGACGGCCGGGTCAAGACGCTGCACCCGCGGATTCACGGCGCGCTGCTGGCCCTGCGGGATGCGCCCGAGCACGCCCGGGCCTTGAAGGAGCACGACATTGAGCCGATCGACCTGGTGTGCGTGAACCTCTATCCGTTTGAGAAGACCGTGGCCCGGCCCGATTGCACGTTCGCCGAGGCCATCGAGAACATCGACATCGGCGGCCCGAGCATGGTGCGTTCCGCGGCGAAGAACCATCGCTACGTCACCGTCGTGACCGATCCGGCGCAATATGATTGTGTCATTGCCGAGATGCGCGCCAACGACGGGGCCGTCAATCCGGACCTGCGGGAGGATCTGGCCCGGGTGGCGTTCGGGATGACCGCCGCGTATGATGCGGCGATTGCGGCGTATCTCAACCAGCGGACCGATGTGCGTTTTCCGGAACGGGTCAGCCTGGTGCTGCAGAAATCGTGCGACCTGCGGTATGGGGAGAACCCGCATCAGAGCGCCGCGTTTTACGAGTTGCCCCGCGTTCCGGAAACCTGCCTGGGCAAAGCCCACGTGCTGCCGGGGGGCACGGCGATCAGTTTCAACAACCTGATGGACGCCAATGCCGCCTTCGAGCTGGTCAAGGAATTCGCCTTGCCCGCGGTCGTGGTTGTCAAGCATTTGAACCCGTGCGGTTGTGCGGTCGATGAGGATATCCACGTGGCCTATGAGAAGGCCTACCTGGGCGATGTCATCAGCGCTTTCGGCGGGATCATCGCTCTGAACCGCCCGGTGGACAGGGATCTGGCGACGGTCATCATGGAGTCGTACAGCCGTTTCGGCAAGGCGCGGGGCGCCGGCGGGTTCTTCGCGGAGGTCATCGTGGCCCCCCATTTCGAACCCGACGCCATCGAGACCGTTCGCACGCTCAAGACGTGGGGCCAGCGGGTGCGCCTGGTGGAAACCGGGCCGATCAAACCCGCCGCCGTCGATGCCACGCAGTACGATGTGCGATGCGTGGTGGGGGGGATGCTTCTGCAGGACCGCGACCTCGTGGGGTGGGAACCGGAGCGGCTGACCTTCCCCACGAAGAAGCGGCCGAGCGACGCCCAGATGGAGGACCTGCGGATTGCGTGGATCACGGCCAAGCACGTCAAGAGCAACACCATCACGCTGGTGCGCGACCGGGCTCTGGTCGGCGTGGGCGCCGGGCAGATGAACCGCGTCGAATCGGGCCTGATCGCGATGAAGCATGCTGGCGAGCTGGCCCGTGGGGCGGCGATGGGCTCGGACGCCTTCTTCCCGTTCCCCGACAACGTCGAGAACGCCGCCCAGCACGGCATCGTCTGCATCGTTCAGCCGGGCGGGTCGAAAAAGGATGACGAGGTCATCCGGGCCGCCGATGAACACGGCATCGCGATGGTCTTCACGGGAAAGCGGCACTTCCGACATTGAGCCGCGGTCGACGTGAGCGCGCCGACCGCGGGTGTGTCCATTGGATGACTAGCCCGTCGGCTATCAGTCCCTTGAAAAAACGTACGGTCCACAGCAACGGGTCTTCTTTGTCATTCCCGCCCGCCTGCGGCGCGTTCCCACTCCAGCGGGAATCCATGTTTTGCGCGCACAGAGCACACCTCGCGTTGAGCGTGGACCCCGGATCAAGTCCGGGGTGACACTTTTTCAACAGGCTGCTATGCTTTGGCCGGCAGGCCCGCCGCCCGGCGCAGCTTGGCGGCCATGTCCGTTTTCTCCCACGTGAAGTCCGGATGGTTGCGGCCGAAGTGTCCGTTGCGAGCCGTCTCCTTGAAGATCGGGCGTCGCAGATTGAGGTGCCGGATCATCTCCTTGGGGGTCAGCGGGAAGAGCTCCCGCACGACCCGCTCAATCAGCCGTTCATCGACCTTGGCCGTTCCCTCGGTATCCACCAGCACGGAGATCGGCTCGGCCACGCCGATGGCGTACGACAACTGCACCTCGCACCGGTCGGCCAGCTCCGCGGCAACGACATTCTTGGCGATGTACCGCGCCATGTAGCTGGCGGTCCGGTCCACCTTCGATGGGTCCTTACCGCTGAAGGCCCCGCCGCCGTGGCTGCCGCGGCCACCGTAGGTGTCGACGATGATCTTGCGCCCCGTCAGGCCGCAATCGCCCTTGGGGCCGCCCACGACGAATCGTCCCGTGGGGTTGATATGGACAATCATTTCCTTATCCACCAGACGCTTCGGCAGAACGGGCAGGATGACCTGCTTGAGGATTTCCGCATAGATCGTCTTGTACGGCACCTCCGCGTTGTGCTGCGTGGAGATCACCACGGTATGAATGCGGGCGGGCCTGCCTTTTTCATCGTATTCCACGGTGACCTGGCTCTTGCCGTCAGGGCGCAGCCACTTGAGCGTACCGCGGCGCCGCACCTGTGCGAGACGATCGGTCAACTGGTGCGCCAGGTAGATCGGCAGGGGGAGCAGCACCCGCGTTTCCCGGCACGCATAGCCGAACATCAGTCCCTGGTCACCGGCACCTTGGGCGCGATGCAACCCGACACCCTCGGTGACACCCTGGGAGATGTCCGGGCTCTGCTTGCCGACGGCCACGATGACGGCGCAGTTGTCACCATCAAATCCAATACTCGGATCGGTGTATCCGATCTCCTTAATGGTCTCGCGGACGACGGCGGGAATGTCCACCACCGCTCGGCTGGTGATCTCCCCGGCCACGACGGCCATCCCTGTGGCGACCAGCGTTTCACAGGCCACGCGGCTGTCGGGATCCTGCGCGATCATCGCGTCCAGGACGGCATCGGATATCTGATCGGCGACCTTGTCAGGGTGGCCCATCGTGACGGACTCACTGGTGAACAGGTGGTGCCCCTCGCTCATTTCGGCCTGCCGGCGCGCCTTGGCCATGCATCGTCTCCTATCTGCTTTTCTCAGTTCGGGTTAAGACGTTCGCACTGTATCGTGCGGTCCACTCCACGTCAACTGCAAAACCCGTCCGATGGCATCCGGCAACACACCCAGGGCCGTCGAAACCGTCTCTGTCGGCCTGCCGGTTGCGGGATTCCCGGCGATCGGCTACAGTGTGTTCTGCGGCGCGGTTCCCATGCGAACAACGGTCACACGGGTGAGGAAAGGCGTGTCCATGAGACATACACCAGCGTTTCTCGGTATGGTCTTGGCGGGCCTGATGGGCTTCTCCTCGAATGGATCGGCGTGGTCCGGGAACCACACATCCGAGGCGTCTGTCGGGCCGCTGGGGCTGGAGCTCGACCGCTCGACGGTGGACTGCTATGAAAGGATCGTTTTCCACGTCGAGGCGCCACGGACGTACACCGAGCCGTTCGATCCGCAGGTTGTTCGTCTGGACTTTGAAATCCGCCGCGCGGATGGGCGGTTGATCGAGCTGCCCGGCTTCTGGGGTCAGGACTATGAATGGGTGCCGCGGCGTCGGGAGGGGCGCATGCGGGACTGGTGTTATCCGCGGGGGTCGGGTGGCTGGCACGGGCGCTTTGCCCCCGATACACCAGGTACCTACCAGGTCACGGCGGTCCTGATTGAGCCGCGTGGACGGTACCGGTCGAAGACGTGTTCATTCACGTGCCGGCCCTCCGCCCATCGTGGCTTCGTGCGGGTCAGCCCGGACGATTCGCGGTACCTGGCGTTCGACGATGGCGGCTTCTTCTTCCCCATCGGGCAGAACGTGGCGTTCATCGGCGAAAGTCAATACGTGACGCCCGCCGGCGTGGCAGAGGTCTTTGGCAAGATGGCGTCGGCCGGGGCGAACTTCGCCCGGGTCTGGACCTGCTGCGAAGACTGGGCGATCGCCATCGAGGCGAGCAAGAGCGCCTGGGATCGTTCGTGGGCTCGTCGGGAGGTCGTCGTGCCCGACCCGGCCGATGCGGACACGCGGTGTGTGCAGATGGCCGGGGCCGATGGGACTTCCCTGGCGATCGCACCCAGCCATGCCGTGGCCCTGCGGGCGGAAACGCCGTACGTGTTACGGGGTCGATTTAAGTGTCGCGAGGCCGCCGGGGTGCGAGTCCAACTGCATGGTGCCGAGCGGTTGTTCCACGCGGCCAGTCCGCAGAGCGAGGACTGGCAACCCTTGGAGATGTCGTTTACGACGGGTGAGGATGACTGGTGGCTGGGCCGGGGTGCTCTGTTCCTGGTTGGCCAGGGGACCGCTTACATCAAGGACCTTTCCCTGACGGAGGCCGACGGTGGGCCGAACCTGCTCTGGGAGGCCGAGGTCAATCGCCCCGAGCGAGGGTACTATAACCCGCTCGATTGTTTTCTATTGGATCGGTTGGTCGAGGCCGCCGAAGGGCAGGGGGTGTACCTGATGTTGTGCCTCTTGACGCGTGACCTGTACATGCCCGACCTGAAGGATGTACAAAGCCCGGCCTATGCCCAAGCGGTGCAGGATGCTCAGAATCTGTTACGCTACGCCGTGGCGCGATGGGGATACTCCACCGCCGTGGCGATGTGGGAGTACTTCAACGAAATGGACCCCGGCCGGCCGACCGGTCGTTTTTACGAGGAACTGGGCCTCTATCTTGATCGCGTCGATCCGTACCGGCACCTGCGGACGACGAGCACGTGGGGTCCGTCGACGCGCGATCTTCAGCATGGGGAGCTGGATGTGGGCCAGGTGCATCACTACATGCGGCCGGGCGATGGCGAGGGCTTTCGGGATGAGATCAGCGTGCTGCTCGACAGGGCCACGTTCCTGCGGACGCATGGAACCTCCAAGCCGGTTTTGATCGGCGAATTCGGTCTGGCGGATGACCGATGGGGCCTCAGCGAGTACATGAAGAAGGACCACCAGGGTGTGCACTTCCATCGCAGCCTCTGGGTTTCGGCGATGAGCGGTGTATCGGGGACGGCGTTGTTTTGGTGGTGGGACCAGTTGGATCGCTACGATCTGTATCGGCACTATCGCGGGCTGAGTCGATTCCTGGCCGGCGTAGATCTGCGACACACACGGCCCATCGCCGCAACGGTCGACTCACCCGATATGCGGATCGTGGGGTGCCAGGGACCAACCGACGCGACCTTCTATCTGGCCGATACTTCCGCGGGCTGGTGGCCGGTGGTTGCCGAGGGCAAGGCCCCTTCACCGCGGCAGGGGATTACCGTGGTCCTCAACGATCTGCCGACCGGTACGTATCGTGTGCAATGGTGGGATACACATAGCGGCGAGATGGTCCGGACGGACACGGTGGTTTGCTACCCGGCGTGTGTGTTGTCGGTCCCGACGTTCACGGCCGACGTGGCGTGTAAGGTGTTCCGCATCAAGGAGTGATCCGTACGGGTGCCGTAGCAGCCTGTTGAAGAAGGGCCTCTGGCCTTGTCGAGTTGGACTGGAGCGAAGCGTAAGGGGAAAGGCCCGTTCCTGGGGCGCATGCGTGTTTCAACGGGTTGACAGTCCGGGGCACGGGCCCATCGGTGCGGGGCGGCCCGTTCGATCAGAGCAGGTTCCGGCGGTACCAGTCAATGGCCCGGGTGAGTCCTTCTCGGAAATCCATAACCGGTTCGTAGCCGATGGTCTGGCGGGCACGGGTGATGTCGGCCAGCGAGTGCTTGACGTCGCCCGGCCGGGCCGGCGCGTATGTCGGCGCGACGTCCTTGCCGACGATTTCGTTGATCAGCCGGATGATGGCATTGACAGTCACCTTCTCACCGCAGGCGATATTGACAACCTGGCCCTGTGTGCGCTTGGCGCGGGCAGCCAGCAGGTTGGCCCGGACGACGTTGTCCACGTAGGTGAAGTCGCGGCTCTGCTCCCCGTCGCCGTACACGGTAGGGGGGCGATCCTGGAGAATCGCCGTGACGAAGGCGGGAATAGCAGCGGCGTACTGGCTGGTCGGGTCCTGGTACGGTCCGAATACGTTGAAGTACCGCAGGCTGATCGTCTCCAGCCCAAAGACCTCGGCGAAGACCTGTGCGTAGTACTCGCCCGTCAGCTTGGCCACGGCATAGGGAGAGCGCGGGTTAGGGGCCATCGTTTCGACCTTCGGCAGGGTCTCGCTGTCGCCATAGGCCGATGAACTGGCCGCGTACACGAATCGCCGCACCTTGCGATCGCGGGCGGCCAGGAGCAGTTGGAACGTGGCATCGACGCAATGGACGTGTGTTTCGGCGGGGTTGTCCACGCTGCGGGGCACCGAGGGCACGGCGCCCTGGTGCAACACCACGTCAATATCTTGCATCGCCGCATGGGCCACGTCGGGGTCGCCCATATCCGCTTCCACGAACTCGATGCGGTCCCACAGGCCCTCGAGGTTCCGCCGCTGGCCGGTGATCAGATTGTCCACGACACGGACGAAACACCCTTCGACGACCAGCGCGCGGCAGAGATTCGATCCGATGAAACCGGCGCCGCCGGTGACCAGGAATCGGTTCATCCCGTGCTCCCCAAGATCATGGTGTTGTCCCTGTGCCCGGTTCAATCCTCACGTGGCGGGCTGCACGGGAACCTGCTGATACCGCTGGTACGTTCGGAACATCTCGGCGAAGTAGCCGCCCTTCATGGTCCTGACGCCCACCAGCACGGTGCCGACGACCACGGCGTTGATGTCCCGCAGCTCGCGAAGCGCCCGCTGAGCGGCCCCGCGTTTGGTGGTCGTGGCGTTGAAGACCAGCACGACGCCATCGGCCAGCGACGCCAGGCTCTTGGCGTCACTGACCAGCAAGGGCGGCCCATCCACAACGATGTAGTCGTAACGGCCGCGAACCTGCTCCAGCAGGCGGGCCATCCGGTCGCTGCCGAGCAACTCCGCCGGGTGGGCCGGCAGGGGACCGCAGTCAATCGTGTCAAAACCCTCGATATCCGTCGAGCGGATCACGTCCCCAACGTTTTCGCACTGTCCCATCAGGTAATTGCTCAGGCCGTAGTCCGGATGGGACGGTTCGGTGTCGCCGACGACGCGTCGCTGACCCAAGTCCTTGGTGGGCCGACGGAAGTTGGCGTCGATGAGCAGAACGCGTTGATCGTCGGCCACGAAGGTCGAGCTCGTATTCAAGGCCACACTGGTTTTGCCCTCGGCCGGATTGCAGCTCGTGATTAGCAGTACCTTCCGCGACTCGGCCGTCGGCGCCAGCTTGAGGTTTGTCCGCAACTGCCGGTAGCATTCGCTGGTCAGCGAGTAGGGGGCCTGTCGCACCACGGCATAGGGGTCCACGTCGTCCACGTCGTGATCCTCCTCGGCGTGACAGATCATGCCCAGCAGCGGCACGTGGAGATGCCGCATGACGTCGCTGGGTGTCCGGACCAGGTCGTTGAGCATCTCGATGGCGAAGGCCAGGCCGACACCCAACAGCAGCCCCAGGATGAACCCGCCCGGCAGGTAGACGATCAGCCGCGGCGCACTCATCGTGAGCGGCGGCAGCACTTCGCCGGGGCCCTTGACCTTGGAAAGCGCCGGGTCCCGCAACAGGGCGGAAACCTTGGCGATCTGGGTGGATATGGTGTCGAGCAGAACCTGTTTTTCGTTGCGGTTGGTCAGCACGCGTTCATACTGCGCCCGAATGGCCCCAAGGCGACGGTGTTCATCGCGGGCTCGATTCAGTTCCTGCTGACGGAGTTCCATTTCCTGGGTCCTGGCGACCAGTTGGTCATTGGTCAGGATGTACTGGGTCTGCCGTTCGATGTCTCCAATTTCCTTTTGCCGGTCTGCCAGATCCTTTCGAGCCTGTCTCAGGGCGTCGCGGGTTTCCTGAACGCGACGGTGGTTCTCACCGAACCGGGCAAGAAACTCGGCCATCTGGACCTCCAACAGTGCGATATTTCGCCGCATGATGTTGGCGATCGGGTCCCGCTCGATCAGTTCCCGAACCACCGCGTCATACTCTCCCTCGGCGCGGCGTTTAGTCGCCTCCACCTGGCTGCTGATCCGGGCGACCTCCCCCTGGAGGCGGCTGACGTCCGTCTCCAAATCGCCGAGTTTTTCCTCCAAGTAGTCGCGGAAGCGCAAGGGGTTGACGTTGGCAAAGGGGCTCTGCTGCCGAATCGTATCCAGTTCTCTGTCGAGACCGTCGATTTCCCGCTTGACATCCTGCTGCTGCGCGGTCAACTGGCTGCTTCGCTGGCGCAAGTCCCGCTTGGCCGACTCGTCCTGTTCGCGAAGGAAGAGCGTGACGATCTGGTTCACGATCTTGGCCGACTCACTCCTGCCGTTGGGGCCGGAACAGGTCATCGCGACACGGATGCACGCCTGGTCCCGCAGCGGGACCACGGACAGACGGCGCTTCAGATTCTTGAGGGCCCGGACGACCGCCTTGGCGTCGCTGCCTTCTTCCGCGGGCGGCTCCGGTGAGTCGGCTTTACGGAATGGCGCACCGAAGCGATGGATCACTCGCGACATCCAGTTCATGCGGAACTGCCGGTACCACGCCAGCTCACGCGTTTCCTCCCGCTCCAGGTATTTCCGCAGCATATCGTCCGACTTGAACGCGGCGGCCTTGGTATTGCGGAACTGGTACTGCAATTCCTGATTCGGCAGGGTGGGCCCGACGGATTGGAACGGATCCTCGACGGTCTGGGGGAGCACTTCGACGTACGTCTCCGCCGTATACTCGGGCCAGAAGAAGTATTTGAGGCCATACGCTCCAACGGCGATGAACATCATGATCCCCGTCAGAATCACGATCAGCCAGACGTGACGGCGGAGAATCGCCATCATCTCACGCGGCGTCATCACCGGCGGCGCCACCATCATGGGCCGGGCCGGGCCGACCGGCGCGATCGGTCCGGGTTGTCTCGGTTGTATCTGTCCCGTCATCCGTTCTCTCCTTCAGGGTCGGGGAAGGGCCGCTTCAGGCCGCCTCCCATGCCACGATGATTCATCGGTCGTCGGCTTCGTGGGCCGAGCCGTTTGTCCCTCTCATTCAGAAACGCGTGCAATCGCTGCCTCGAGTTCTTGGCGATCCGTTTCGGTCAGGCTGTCCTTTCCGATGCTCATCGCCCTTTCGTACGCGACCTTGGCGTCCGTCTTTTTGCCCAAGCCTTCCTGGGCCATGCCCAAGTGCTCATAGGCGTCCCACGGGGCGTCAGGCTTACTCATCTCGTGGTAGTGGATGGCCATCTGAGCCATCCGTTCGGCCTCCTCGAAACGACCCGCCTTGACCAGCGTGTAGGCGTAGGTGTCCATCAGCACCGGATCGTCGGGACGCAGGTCGAGGGCCTGGCGGGCGAACGCCACGGCCTGATCCAGACGTTCGTTGTTGTCCGCCAGCAGGTATGCCAGGTTGTTCAACACCGTGCTGTTCTGGGGTTGGACACGCAGGACATCCTCCAACGCCGCAATCCCTTCCAGCAGATACTGCTTGTCCGAGGTTTTCACGTAGGCCTGGATGAGGACATTGGACTTGTCGATGGCCAGGCGGGTCCACATGGGATCGTCCTGGCCGACGATTCGCATGCACGCACTGACGTAGCCCAAGGCGGCGTTATACTCTCCGGCTCGACGGTTCAGTATGAACATCATGAGATTGGGAGACAGCGCATCGGGGTTCGCCTGGAGTCTTGTGCGGCACCACTTCTCCACTTCGGCGACGCCCACCACCTGGGACATGTTCTGCAGCACGCCCAGCATCAGCCGGTCATCCGTCCCGGAATGCTCCAGGGCCTGGTAGTACAGGCTCAACGCCTGCACACGGCTGCCCATCTTCATGTGGGCCTGGGCCATTTGGGCGTAGGCCACGGCCGCAAACGGACCCTCCGTGTGCGGGCGGGCCTCGGCAATCAACGTCTCATACCGGCGGCTCTGCAGCAGCGACTCCAGGTATAAATCAAACTTGGCCGCGTCGTCGGGCCCCTGGGGGCACTGGTCCCAGGCCTTCTTCAGGATTTCCCGGGCCGTTTCGAGCCGGCCGGATTGCATGGCGAACAGCCCTGCCCGCATCATCCAGTCAGTATCGTCCGGGAATTTCTCCAGCGTCTGCTGATAGAAGGTCCACAGGGCCTCTTCGTCCGTGCGCTGGAGCAGCGCCTCCAACATCTCGCGGGCGCGGTCCGGCGCCTGGGGGTCGTTCAGGGCGGCCTTGAGCTCGCCCACGGCGGCGCTGATGCGGCCGGCCCGCACGTAGGCCTGAGCGAGCTCCATGCGTATCGTCGCATTGTTGGGTTGGCGACGTCGACTGTTCTCCAGGTCCTCGATCGCTTGGGGCAGATCGTTGCGCAGGCGATGAATCAGCCCGCGCAGACGCCAGGCCGTCGCGTCCTCGGGGACCAACTGCAGGGTCCGATTGGCCAGCTTCAGCGCTTCATCGAGACGCCCCTCGGTCGTGGCCAGCCAGGCCTCCAACAAGACGCCGCGGGCGTCATTCGGGAATCGTTCGCGATAACTGGCCAGATGCTTGCGTGTGGCCTCTCGGTTGATGCCGTGTTCCAGATACATCTGGAGTTTCAGGACCTCGTTGTCCGGCGTGTTCTCGATGTCCAACAAACGCTCCAGATAGGTTTGAAGCTCGTCTCTTCTGCCCGCCGCGGAGGCGGCGAGGACCAATCCCCGCAGCACGGTGGTGTCCTTCGGATCCTTCTCATGCAGGGCCAGGAGGATCGCGCGCGCCTTGGCATACTGGCCGTCCCGAAGATAAAACTGCCACAGGGTCCCGGGCTGGTCCTGGAATACGGCTTCCGCCTGTTGTTGTCGACCTGTGATCCGCAAGTATTCGGCATACATCGTCCGGACCTTTTCGCGGTCCTCTTCGCTGCCCTCCATCGCCAGAGCCTGCTCAAAGGCGTTTCCCGCCAGGTCGTAGAGGGCCCGTCGCCGGATTTCATCCTCCTCCCGGCCGGCCAACCGCATGGCCATGCTGCCCAAGGACATGGCGTTCATCAGGTTCGGATACTCGCTGAGCAGGCGTTGCCGAATGGCCAGCGCCTGGGCGACTTCGTCGGGTCTGCCGGCTTCATACAGAAATTCGGCGTACAGACTCAGGATCTGCCAGTCCCGAGGATTCAGGATCATGCTGCGCAACAGCGCCGTCCGCAGCTCCTGCCTCTGCTCGGGGGTTGCGGAGGCCCGCACCCGGTCGTATTGTTCGAACAGCATGGAGGCCCGCTGCCGTGCGATGAGGGTGTTCAGCGGGGCCATCTCAGCCGCGGTTTGGATATCCTCAAGGGCCTGGGGCGTGCGTCCCATGGCCCGCTGAATCGTGCTTCGCACCTGATACGCCTGCGGGAAGACGGGCCGGGCGGCCAGCACGGCATCGACCTCGCGCAACGCCCTCTCCAGATCCCCTTGGGCCAGCGCCAGACGCGCGGTGAAGAACCGGCCCTGGCACCGATCCAGGTTCAACGTTTTGGCCCTGTCCGCCATCTCCTTCGCCACGTCGAGCTTCTCGAATCCCAAGGCGAGGTTGAAATACCGTGTGATCGCCTGCTCGTTCTCGGCGTCAAGCTTCAGGGCGGCCTGGTATTGCTCGGCGGCCTTGTCGTAGTCCCCGGAGAACAGATCGGCCAAGGCCAGGGCTCGTTCGACCGGATCCTTGAATCCCTGGGTGATCGCTTCCTCGGAGATCGTTCGCTGCCGCTCCGGTGGAATCGCCAGCGGGTCCGGCTCATCGAGGAGTCTGCGGTAGATGAGGGCCGCCCCATCGCTGGGGACCCGTTCGAGGTAGGCGTCGACCAGCGTTTTGGCCTTGTCGGTTTGGTCCTGGTTCACATAGGCATTGCCCGCCGCCACGAGCAGAGAGAAATCGACGGACGAAGGATCGAGCGTCAGCAAACGCTCAACCAGCGCCGCCCGCTGGGGTTGAAGGCGCTTGACCTCGTCGGCCAACGCTTCGAGCCGCTTGGCGTCGGCCTCGTCCAGCCGGGCCAGTTGCATCTGGGCCTGCTCGCGGATCGCCTGGGCAATACGACCCTGAACGAGAAGCAACTCCAGGTGAACGCGGGTCTTCTCGTCCGCCTTCAGGGTCTCCATGAGCGCCTGGGCCTCCTCGAATTGACCGGCGCCCACCAGCGCTTCGATGCGCAGGGCCTGACTGTGATCGGTCGTCTGATGCGTCCGTTCATAACTGCGCACGGCCCTCAATGCGGTATCGTATTGCCGCACTTTGATCAAGACCCGAGCGTATTCCAGGAGCGCCTCCGGCTTGACCAAAGCGATGCTGTCTTGGGCGTGGCCGTAGATCGCCACGTCAAGCAACTGCTGGCGCATGCCGATGGTGTCCTCGTCCGTGAACAGTCCGGCCAGGGTATGGGCCAGGAAGGGATCGGAACGACCGGCCGCCATCATCTCCCGGTGGGCCTGGTACATCTGCGCGATGGCTTCGTCCCGCCGCCCCTGAACCAGAGCCAGCAAGCCGCGCCATTTCTGGACCATCGGGTTCTCGGCCACGGCGATGATCTGTTCAATCTGATGAACGGATGCCTTGACCTGCTCGATGTGCTTGGCGCGTTCAGCGGTCCCCTCATCCAGGGCCAGCGCCTGATCCGCATGCCACGTGGCCAATGTGTTGTGCAACGCAAGGCGGTTCATGCGATGGGCGGATTGCCGCGGTCCCGGCAGGTCTTTGGCGTTCGGGGAGCCCAGCGCCTCGGTCACGATTTGCAGGGCACGGTTCAGGTGGGACGGGTCGGACGTAACCGAACTCTTGCGATAGTACAGGCGTCCCAGCTCGATTGAATGAAGAATGCCGAGCGGCCCCAATGACCTGGCCTTCTCCAGGGCCTCGACGGCAGCGTCGAGATCGTTCTGCGCCCGATGGTAATTGGACAGTGCCGTGTACACCTCTGGGGCGTCGGGAAATCGTTGCACTAAGGCCTGGAAGTCCTTCTCCAGAGCCGCCAGCGCCTCTGGGTCCGTCTGGGCCGCCGCCAGTCGCGTGCTCAAGAGGTTCACGTGCGCATCGGTCGCGTCGGGGGCGACGGTCACGGCCTGACGAAGGACCTCCTCGGCGCGCTGAGCGGCCTGGCGCTGGGCATTGGGGATGCCCCGGAGCTCCTCGATCTGACCCTGGACCAGCTCGAGCCGGGCCAGGTACTCGTAGACGTCCACGTCATCCGGGTTCGCTTGCCGCACCTGCTCAAGAATATCCCTGGCCTCGGCCAGGGTCTTTTCCCGTTCAGCCACTTGGCCGAGGGCCGCTATCTCCAGTTTGGCCCGCCCCAAGGCGGTCAACACAAAGGGATCCGGCGCCTCGGCGTCCGCCGTGTCCAGCAGAGCTTGTGCTTCCTGCTGTACCCTGCTCCAGGCATCCGGCACGCCGCTGTCGGCCATCTCATAGAAGTAGTCGAGCAACAGACGACGCGCCTTGACATTCTTCGGGTCGATGTTGACGATGCGCTGCCATTGTACAACCGCGCGGGTCCATTGGGGCTCATGGTACTGTGGATTGTCACGGGGGACATCCGTACGATCCAGGAGAAACACGGTGTCGGTCACTTCAAACAGGATATCGATTTTCTCGGCATCGTTCGGCGCATGGGCAAAGGCCTGGGCAAAGTAGCGCTCCGCGTCCGGGTAGCGGGCATCCGCCACGGCCGCCCGGGCCTTGGCCAGGAGTTTCTCCGGGTCCTTCGGTCCATATCGATGCCACCCGACGGCGACCACCAACACCATCAGACCCAGCAACACGACCAGACCGGGGATTGCAACCTTCCTATTGATTCGCCTGCGTGCCATGCGTCGTCCTCTATTCTCTTTCCCGTTCCAGGTCCGTCGGGTTTGCGTTGTTGCTCAGGCTGGGCCAGTGATCACGTTCCAGCACGTCCAGCAGTCGGGACATCAACTTCTCGCTGGCCGCGATCGACTCCTCCAGCGTAGGGCCCCGCCCCCGCCCGGCTTGAACGCCCTCAAAGCTCCACTCGACCTTCGAGAAGTAGGAGTGCTTACCCGTCAGGTTCATGCCCAGGATCGCCCGTGCCTCGGTGCGGTCGTTGGCGTAGCGATCATTCACTCGAAACACGTACATGACCGTATGCTGCCCCGCGGTTGTCCAGGCCTCGGCCCGGTCCCGCACGAAGACCAGGTAGCGGATGGGCACTCGACGATCCGTCCCGCCGGCGTCCTGCCACTCCAGCGTCAGTGCCCGGGAGGTCGTCTGCCGATAGCCGCCGCCCAGGTAGCACTCCTCCGGAACGTGCGGCACTCGGTCGGGTCGGCCATAGTAGGTAATAAACAACGTGCAGTAACGAACCGGACTGTCCGGTTCGGCCTCGGTGTCTTCCAGGCGCCACTGAATGTAATCCGCGGTGCCCAGTTCCTCTTCCACCTGCGCGGTCAGCCGGCCTCGCTCGACGACCCGGTAGGGGGCCAGAAGCTGCTCGTCAAGAAGATTCAAGTCATACCGCAGGGCGATCGGCTCCTTTTCCAAGACGGCGCCCATCCAACCCAGCAGCGCATCCATGCCAGCCGCCGCGGTCGCCAGAATCACCACGCACACCAGAAACGCAGGCCGAAGATAGGATCGTACCGCCGGACTCATGAGGCCTCCGCCTTCTCACGCCGCACGACCACGTCGGCGGCCGTGGCGGTCTCGTCAACAAACAGGTGATTCATGAACCAGGACAGCGCCCCGTACACACCGAAGGCCAGCGGCAACATCAGCAGCCCCAGCATCTCGTGGTGGTCCAGGATGAACCGAGCATGGTCGGGCCGGCAGAACCCGCTGGCCAGGCCCATGATCGTGACGCGCACGACGTTGCACAGGATGGCGGTCGGGATCGTGCTGGCCAGCAGGATCACACGTTGAATGAGCGGCCGCTTGTGCAGGTAGGCCATGGTCACGCCCAGCGCCACAAACGCCATCAGCAAGCGCATGCCGCTGCACTCCTCGGCCACCTCGAGTTGGCCCCTCATCTCCCCCCCGTACACGACGTTAATCGCCACCCCCGTGCCCGTCGCCTGCAGATCCGGCACCAGGTTGAGGACCCATCGGGCCACCTCCGAGGCGAGCGTTTGCAGCCGGATGGCGATTTGCTTGTACGCCCGGTCCGGCAGAGGCACGGCGAAGACAAGGAAGAATATGGGCAGCCACGTATACCGCAGCAGGCGCCAGCCGCCCAGGAACAGCACCACGCAGGCCAGCACCGCGATGGGCGTGAGCCACTCGAAATACGCAATACGAAACGTGATGACGTCCAGCACGAAGAACACCAGGCAGCCCAAGAGCAGAATCAGTCCGGTGAGGCTGGCCCGTGGCTGCAACGTGAGGATCTCACGCTTCTGCTGGTTCAGGAAGTACAGACTGAACAGGGGGATCAGGTACCCGTGCGACCAGCTTGCATCGGCGTTCCAGGTATGCACGATGGCCCGGATCTGGACGCGAAAGAGCGCCCACAGCAGAACCGCTAGGATGCCGATCCGAACGTATGTATGGACGCTCAGTTGGGCCCAGCTCAACGGCTGATCCTGGGCCGAAGGGGGGCTTGACGTGATCGGCCGTGTTGCGTTTGCCATTGTGTCACGCGATTAGAAATACTTGTTCAGCGGTCCGATGTGGCCGGGGAACGGGTCGTTCCCGAAGTCGTCCGCGGCGAAGTTCCGGTCGTAGATGAACCCAAATCCATAGGTCGCGCGGAACGCGTTCCGCAGGACCGCCAGCCATCGACTCACACCGTGGGTTCCGACGTTGATCAGGTCGTGCGGCTTGATGAAGAAGTCCGGCTGCAATCCCTTGGCGATCTTGTCCAGGTCGACCATGACAATCTCTTCCTGAATGAGTCCGGCCTGATTGCGTCCAAGACGGCGCACGACCTCGACCTTTTTGGGCCACGCCAGCTCGTTGAGGCCGCCGGCCGCGGCGATGGCCATCTTCAGGGTCATCGGCCGGCCGGTTAATGTGATCGTTCCCCCGTTGTTGACGTTGCCCATCACGTAGAACTCGCCCACGACGTCGCCGGGCACGCTGATGCGGTCCCCGGCGCGGATGACGATATCGTATCGCGGATCACCGCTCTTGAGTCGGTCCACCGGGATGCGGAGCACCCGGGTGCGCAAGGGCTGTGCCGCGGAGGTCAGATCAAGCGGCACGGCCTGGTCGGCGGGCGCCGGACGGCTGGGCTGAGGCGTAGCGACGACCGGGCGGCTTGGTTCGGGAGCGGCCACGGCTCCTTCAACCAGCACGGGTTTCCACCGACCCTCCTCGAACACCCATTCGACCGCCCCCCCTTCCGCAGGCGGACGGTCCGCGTTCCTCGCGGTGGTGTCGTCTTGTCCGTCGGCCTGCATGCCCAGACCGGCGACGGCCGCAATCACGTTCGTCCGGGCGTCCGAGCGACGGGCAAACGGGCTGAGGATGTCGAGAATCTCATCCTCCGGGGTTCTGACCTTCGGCTCCACAGGCTCGACCTGTGGCGCGGGCGTGCGCAAGGGCTCGACGAGGGTCGGGGCATGGCCGGCGGGCTCCTGAATGGGCACCTCGCGGGTCACGAAGATATCCGTGACGTTGAACTGGTCCACGTCTCCGGCCAAGGCAATCGCGTCGGTCAGCCGGAAGTCGGTTCGGGGGATGCGGTATCGGCCGGACCTGGCTACCCCCCAGCCGTAGATCGAGAAGTACCGACTCTGGGATTCCATCAGCAGCACGCTCACGGAAGGATTGCGCAGTATGCTCGGCGAGAGGATCGACTTGATTTCATCCTCGAGGCCCTTCTCGGTCAACCCCGCAGCGCGGACCTGTCCCACTTCGGGGATGGAGATGCGGCCGCTCTCGGTCACGATGTAGTCGTTCACAAAGGGGAAGCCTTCGCGCTGCAGCTCGTAGATACTGATCCGCACGACATCCCCTACGCCCAACACGTAGTCCTGTTCATACGAAATCAGGTCTTCGGGCGTGGGCTCTTCGGCTCCGGTATACGTGGGGTCGGGTTCGCTGGCCACGCCGAGGTCGTCGAGGATGACGTTGACCACGGGCACCGGACGAAACCGCCCGATCTGGGTCGGATCGATCATGTCGTTCGAGCAGCCTGCCGCTCCCAACAGGCCCAGCGTGACCCCCGACAACAGAAGTACCTTGAGATGTTTCATGTTCAAAACCCGGTCCCTAAGATTCCTGCTCTCACGCGGAGCCCGAGACTCGCCGAGGCGGCCGTCCCCTCGGGCCCGGCGCGGTGCGGCCCCCTCCGCTGGCCCCTTCTGGCCATCGGGCGCAGGACCCCCGCGCCGTAACTGATATGACTATCGGTCCGAAGCCGTGTTTCCTTAACTCCCTGGCGACTCTAAATCCACCGCCCATCATGTATTACAGAACGGCCTGCCCCCAGCGGCAGCCCGGCCGGTAACATGCGCGATGGTAGCAGAGTCATCCTGAATCGGCAAGAGAAATCACGCTTTGCGACGCGCCGGGCGGCATCGGTGAAAAGCGGGGCCGGCAGTCAGCCACCGATCCGGTGACGCCGTGCTCCGGGGCGAAGGGCGGCCGTCCGGGCTCATTCCATGACTTCGGAAGAGGCGGCGGACCGATGTGCAGGGCGGGATCAGTGGACAGAGCGGCGGTTTTGTGGTACATACCCCACCGTCGAATGCGGATGAAATGGCTCTTTGGGAGGTCTTCATCCATGGGAGTCTTTGTCGTGCAGCAGGCGGGTCGTCGAAGGTTAGCTGCCGCGTTGCGGATTATCGGGCTGGCGGGCTTGGGGGCCGTCGCCGGTGCGGCGGTGGGCTTCGCCGTGGCTGACCGGGGGGTTCGGTGGTTTCCCACGACGTTCGACGCCCTCATAATCGGCGCGGGGCTGTCGCTCATCATGCTTCTTGGAGGTCAGATCATGGCCGATGTGTCACTGGACGCCGGGCGGAGCCGAATTCGCATCCGAAAGCGATCGATCGTGCTCTTGGTGCTGGTGGTCGTGGTCGGCCTTGTGCATTTGACCAGTTGCCGCATGCAGCAGTCCAGCCCCCTGACCCAGCTTTCCCCGACCGAGTTCGCCGAGGCCTTCCAGGCCGATCTGGACGTGCATGAGCGTCTCGATGCGGGACTCGCGGAGCAACTCGCCGTGCTGGAGGCCCACCCGGCGATGTTCGATGGGGCCCACGCCCGGCCGCCCACCGATGCCGAGGCGCGGCTCTTGCGGGACGTGTGGGTCAGCATCTACGACCAGGCGTTCGCCCTGGATCGCATCCGCCTCTTCTACGAGGACTGGTACAAGTTCGATCCCTCGCGGGCCCAGCGGGCGTACCACGTGCGGAGCTTCCTGTTGACCTTCGCCGCCGAGCTAAGCCTGTACGAAAAGGCCATCCGCATCTGTCGCCTGGTGGCGCGTAACCCCAATGTCGTGGCCTTCCTGGATGCCCCGCATCCTGGAACGGATCTGGGGCCGGAGACGTTCAGCACGTTCCGCCGGCAACTGACCGGCTCGGCCGATGCGGTACGGGTCGGGGCCGGTCGAGCGTATCTGAAGATCGTGGAGAACACCCTCGATGGGCGTCGGATCGCGGTCGAATCCGGATGCGAGGCCCTGTGGGACAAGAGTGAGACGCAGATTCGTTTGCTGGATGCCATCGCCCCGGCCGAGTGGGCGGCCGCTACGGTGCAGGGGGATATCGAGCCGTTGCGCCGCGGGGTCCTGCGGGTCTGGTATCCCTCCGTGCAGAAGGTGGCTACCTGGATGGGCGACACGCGATTGCGGCGGCGTGTCGGCGAGGTCCTCGTCACCGACGAGCAGCTTGAGGAGATGGACCGCCTGCTTGAGCCCGGTGATATCCTCCTCACGCGTAAGAACTGGTATATGAGCAACATCGGCCTGCCCGGCTTCTGGCCACATGCCGTGCTTTACGTGGGCGGCCCGGAGAAGCTGGCCGACTATTTCGACGACGATGCTGTCCGTGCGTGGCTACAAGAGCGGACCGGCCGCGGGACCACGTTCGTCGAGTACCTCTCCCAGATGTATCCCCAGCGTTGGCTCGAGTACTCCTTGGCCATTGATGGTCGGCCGCACCGCGTGATCGAGAGCGTCAAGGACGGGGTGGTGATGCACACGCTGAGCCAGTGCGCGGGTGATTCGATCGCGGTCCTGCGGCCCCGTAAGGACAAACTGGCCAAGGCCCAGGCGATCGTGGAGGTGTTTCGGCACGTCGGCAAGCCTTACGATTATCAGTTCGACTTCGCCACGGATCATGCCCTGGTATGCACCGAGCTGGTCTGGCGAAGCTGGCGGCCCGGCCCGGGCAAGGAGGGTCTGGACCTGCCGCTGGTGGAGATCGCCGGCCGGTGGACCCTGCCGGCCAACGAGATCGCCCGCCTTTATGCCGAGACCGCCGACGAACCCGACCGATTGCTGGATTTCGTGTGTTTCCTGGACGCCCGTGAGCAGGAGGGCCGCAGCATGATCGCCGATGAGCCGGCCTTTCGCCGGTCTCACAATCGCCCCAAGTGGGCTTCGCCATGAACCCCGTCCTACATCAGAGCGATCGGGGCGTCGTCAGGACATCAGTTCCTTGAGCAGGGCGCGTTGGAAGTGCAGCCGGTTCTCGGCCTGGTCGAAGATGATCGAGCGGTCTGATTCGGCCACGTCATCGGTGATCTCCATGCCACGGTAGGCGGGCAGACAGTGCATGACCTTGGCCCGCGCGGGGGCCTTGGCGAGCAATTCGGCATTGACCTGATAACCCTGGAAATCCCGGATACGCTGCTGCTTTTCCTCTTCCTGGCCCATGCTCACCCAGGTGTCGGTGTAGATGATGTCGGCCTCGACCACCGCCTCGGCCGGATCGGTCATCTGCCGGGCGCTGCCGGCGTCGTTGTTGGCCGTGGCCAGCGACGCCTCGTCCAGTTCGTAGCCCGGCGGCGAGGCGATGACGAATGCCAGACCCAACTTGCCGCAGGCCAGCGCCAGCGATCGCGCAACGTTGTTGCCGTCGCCGATGTACGCGAGCGTCAGGCCATCGAGCCGCCCGCAATGTTCCTGGATCGTGAGCATGTCGGCCATCGCCTGGCACGGGTGCGACCAGTCACTCAAGGCATTAACGACTGGCACCGAGGCGTACCGGGCCAACTCGACGATGGTCTCGTGGGCGAACGTGCGCGCCATGAGCCCATCGACGTATCGACTCAACACCCGGGCCATGTCCTTGGCCGGCTCGCGTTGGCCGATGATGCCGATGTCCTCCGGCTTGAGATAGATCGCGTGACCGCCGAGGTCCGCCATGGCGACCTCGAAGCTGATCCGCGTCCGCAGGGAGGTCTTCTCGAACAACATGGCCAGCACCTTGCCCGCCAAGCAGGTATCCCGTCCATGCGTTTTGTACACGGCCTTCAATTCCCGGCTGAGCCGCAGCAGGTGCAACAGCTCGTCCCGGGTGCAGTCTTGGATGGACAGAAAATGTCGCATAATCACCCCTCTTCGCCGAGGACCTCGTCGAGGATGGCCATCGCCTGGTCGATCTCCTCCCGCGTGACGACCATCGAGGGCATGAGCCGCAGCACGTCGCCCTGCGTGCAGTTAATCCGCAAGCCCCGGTCGAGGCACCGCTGGACGATCTCGGCACCGGGTTGGGTCAACTGCACGCCGACCATCAGCCCGATGCCCCGGACGTGATCGATCACGGCGTGCCGTTCCTTCAGGGCGTCCAGACGCTCACGGAGATACTGGCCCATCTGTTCGGCGCGGGTCAGGAGATTCTCCTCGTCGATGGCCTCGATGACGGCAATACCCGCAGCGCAGGCCAGCGGATTGCCCCCAAACGTCGACGCGTGGCTGCCGGGCACGAGCGAGGCGGCGATCTCGGGCCGGGCCATCATCGCGCCGATGGCCACGCCGCCGCCCAAGGCCTTGGCCAGGGTGACGATATCCGGCTCCACGTCGTAATGCTGGTACGCGTACCACCGGCCGGTACGTCCCATACCGGTCTGCACCTCGTCGAGGATCATCACCGCGCCGTGCTGATCGCACAGTTGCCGGACCGTCCGCAGATAGTCGGGCGTGGCCGGGCGGATGCCGCCTTCGCCCTGAATGGGCTCGACGAGCACGCCGGCCACCTCATCGCTGAAGGCCTTCTCCATCGCCTCGATGTCGTTGAACGGCACATACTGAAACCCCGGTACCAGCGGCAGAAAGCCCTCATGGTACTTGGATTGCGCGGTGGCCGTGACCGTCGCGAACGTCCGCCCGTGGAAGCTGCGCTCGGCGGTGATAAACCGGTATTTCTCCGGCGGGGTGTGTTTGCGGGCGAGTTTCAGGGCCGCCTCATTGGCCTCGGCGCCGCTGTTGCAGAAGAAACACTTGCCGCCGAACCCTCGCTCCGAGAGCATCCGGGCCAGACGGCCTTGGGCCTCGGTGTAAAACGTGTTGTCCATGTGCAGCAGCTCACCGGCCTGTCGGCGGATGGCCTCGACCACCTTGGGGTGGCAATGGCCGATGCCGCTGACCGCCCAGCCGGGGAACATGTCCAGGATTTCGTTGCCGTCGGCGTCCCACAGCCGGTTGCCCTGCCCCTTGGCGATCACGCGCGGCAGACGGCCATAGTTGCCGATGACGTACTTGTCGAACAGCTCAATCACTTCGTTTGTGTTCATCCGGCGTTCCTTTCGGACCGGCGAACCGGCCCAACTCCGTTCAAAAAACACCCCGGCCGTATCCGATGGCTCAAGGGAAGTCCAGACTCAGCGCACGATCTGGGTGCCGATGCCCTTGTCGGTGTAGATTTCCAACAGCAGCGAATGTGCGATGCGGCCATCGATAATGTGGGCCTTCTGCGCGCCGCCCTCCAGGGCGACCAGACAGGCCTCGACCTTGGGTCGCATCCCCTCGGTGATGACGCCCTCGGCGATCATCTGCTCGATCTCCGGTTCGTTCAGACTGCTGACCCAACTGGCGGGGTCATTCCGATCCGTTCGGATGCCGTGCGTATCACTGAGGACGACGAGCTTCTCGGCCTGGACGGCCGCGGCGATTTTCCCGGCGGCGCCGTCGGCGTTGACGTTCAACTTGCCGCCCGTCTTCGTGCAGGCCACCGTGGCGATGACGGGGACCACGCCGGCCCGGCACAGGGCCTGCAACAGCGCACCATTGACCTCCGTGGCTTCACCCACCAGGCCCAGGTCAATGCGTCGGCCCTGCTCGTCGGTGCGGCGGATCGGCTCAGCCAGCAGCACACAACTGCCCAGCGAATGGAGCCCCATCGCCGGACACCCCAGTTCCTGCAGCGTATGGCAGATCGGCACGTTGATCGTCTTGACCAGCGTATGCTCGGCGATATTCAGCGTGCGCTCGTCGGTGTAGCGGCGGCCCTGGACCCAGACGGGTTCGAGGCCGGCCTCGGTCATGGCCCGCGTGATCGCCTTGCCGCCACCGTGCACGAGGATGGGCTGCATCCCGACCGTGGCCATGAAGACCACGTCCGTCAGCAGCTTGCGGCGGAGCGACTCATCGTCGAGGATGCTCCCGCCGAGCTTGACGACCACGATCCGCCCCCGGAAACGACGGATGTACTCCATCGCCTCGACCAGGGCGGCGGCTTTTTCAATAGCCTTTTCCATAGTCCATGAACCCGATTCCCAGAGATTTGCGTCGAATCGCCAATGCCCAAGAGCCAACGGAGGGATTTGAACCCTCAACCGCTGGTTTACAAAACCAGTGCTCTACCGTTGAGCTACGTTGGCCCGATCCGTCGTTTTGTCGATGGCCCGCGCATCGCAAGCCGGCGGAAAACCCCATAGTGTATTCACCGGCCAACAGGCGTGCAAGTATGCTTTTTTGGGCGTGTCGCGCCTGATCGTGGCGGTCAGCGGGTCCGCCGGCCCATCGCGGAAAAGTCCACGTATTCCAGATCGAGTCGGGCGGGGCCGGACCCGGAGAGCCGGATCTCGATGCGTGTGGGCAAAATCCGATCCATCTCGACCGCTCGCTCGAAATTGAAGGCGTGGGCCAGAATCGACCGCTTTCGGGCATCCACGACCCGCACACGGTCCACGCGGTCCTGCCCGACCGGCCGAAGCAGCGTCACGGAGAACCCCTCGGGCACGACCAGTGCGGGGACAAGGGCCGCATCGATCGCTTCATACGACTGCCCATCGATCCTCTCCACGGCGGCGCCGGTCCCCGTGGGTGTCGCCACGAACCCGCCGGATACGGCGAAAAGGCTGAGAATCGCCTGGGCCGTGGCGGCCGAGCACAGGGACTCGGCGTTGGGGACTGTACGCACGGCCGAGAATTGTCCCTCTCGAAGCTGCCAGGCGCAAGGGCCGCTCGGCTCATCGGCGGTGATCACCAGTTGGGCCGCCGTCGGGCAGAGCCGATGCTGCTGTTCGGTCAGGTAACGCGAACCGTCGGCGTGATAGACAGTCACCACGACGTTGGCCAGCAGGCCCGGTCCTTCGCACTCGGTCGCCAGCCCGCCATCGGCGGCCACGGAACGCCCCGCGGTTTGTGGAGCCTGTTGGCAGCCGCATGTCGCCCCGAGAATCATCGCCAACACCCCCACGCCCATCCGCATTGACGCCTTCATGGTTCCACCCTATCCCTGCAACGAGTTGTCCATACGCTCTCTGACCGGCGAGTGCCTGCCTGCCGGTCGGACCGTCGGCCCGGCCGCCGCGAGACCGCTCCTAATTATCCTGGGCCGCTACAACGCGGCCAGCTTCTGATACAAGGCATACCGCGAGGCGGCATCCTTGCTGGCCTGCTCCATAAGCCGTGCCGCCAGCTCCGGATGTCGCTGTTTGAGCCGTCGGAACCGGTTCTCGCCGTAGGCGTACTCCTCGAACGACAGCGTCGGCTCCTTGGAATCCAGTTGCAGCGGGTTCTCGCCCTTCTCGAGTCGCCGCGGATCAAAACGGTACAACGGCCAATGCCCGCAGGCCACGGCCTTCTTCTGCTCTTCCAGCCCCAGCGACATGTTGATGCCGTGGGCGATACAGTGAGTGTAGGCGATAATCAGCGACGGGCCGTCGTAGGTCTCGGCCTCGACGAACGCCTTGACCGCCTGATTCGGATTGGCGCCCAGCGCGATTCGCGCGACGTAGATGTTGCCATACGTCATCGCCATCAGGCCCAAGTCCTTCTTGGGCATTGGTTTGCCGGCGGCGGCGAACTGCGCCACGGCCGCCCGCGGCGTGGACTTGGACATCTGCCCGCCGGTGTTTGAATACACCTCGGTGTCCAGCACGAGGATGTTGATATTGGCGCCGCTGGCCAGCACGTGGTCGAGCCCGCCGTAGCCGATGTCATACGCCCAGCCGTCACCACCTACGGACCAGACGCTTTTCACGACCAGGTAGTCGGCCACGTGAAGCAGGCGGCGGCACAGGTCGCAGTCGCTTTGGGTGCAGGCCTGTTTGAGCTGATCGACCCGCTCGCGCTGGGCCTCGATCCCGGCCTGGTCGGTCTGGGTGTCCATGCCGGCCTTGAGGGCCTCGGCGAGGGACTTGTCCACGCAGCCGGCCTCGACCGCCTTGTCCAGCAGCTCCAGGGCCATCGCCTTGAACTTGTCCACGGCCAGACGCATGCCCAGGCCGAACTCCGCGTTGTCCTCGAACAGGCTGTTGGACCAGGTGGGTCCGCGGCCGTCCGCCCGCGTGGTATACGGCGTCGTGGGCAGGTTGCCGCCGTAGATGCTCGAACAGCCCGTCGCGTTGGCGATCATCAACCGGTCGCCGAACAACTGCGTCAGCAGCTTGACGTTGGCCGTCTCGCCGCAGCCGGCGCAGGCCCCGCTGAACTCGAACAGCGGCCGCACAAATTGGCTGCCCTTGACGCTCTCGCGCTTGAACTTGGACGGGTCCGTCTCGGGAATGGACAGGAAGAACGCGAAATTCTCGCGCTCGGCCAGTCGCAGCGGCTCTTGCAGGGCCATGTTGATGGCTTTGCGGCCCGTGGGCTGGCCATCCGGCCCCTTTTCCTTGGCCGGGCAGTTGATCACACACGCCTGACAGCCGGTGCAATCTTCCGGGGCCACCTGCACCGTAAACTTCATTCCGGCCAGGTCCTTGCCCTTGGCATCGACGCTCTTGAACGTCTCCGGGGCCTTGTCGAGCTCCTTCGGATCGTAGGCCTTGATCCGGATGGAGGCGTGTGGGCAGACAAACGAGCACTGACCACACTGGATGCACAGATCGGGTTCCCAAACGGGGATGTGCACGGCAATGTTGCGCTTCTCATACTGCGTGGTCCCCGTGGGGAAGCGGCCGTCGCAGGGCATCTTGCTGACCGGAAGCTCGTCGCCCCGGCCGGCCATGATCTCGGCGGTCACGGTCCGCACGAACTCGGGCGCATCGTCCGGGACCCAACTGGCCATGTGGATCTTGCTGGTGGGCTTGGCGGGCACCTTCACCGGATGGATCTTGTCCAGCGCCGCGTCCACCGCCTCGTTGTTCATCTTCACGACCTTGTCGCCCTTGGCGCCGTAGGTCTTCTTGATCGCGTCCTTAATGGCCTTGATTGCCGTGTCGGTGTCGATGACGCCGCTGATTTTGAAGAAGGCCGTTTGCATGATCACGTTGATGCGGGCGCCCAGCCCCAGGTCCTCGGCGATGCGGATGGCATCGATCACGTAGAACTTGAGCTTCTTCTTGATGATCTGCTCCTGGACCTCATAGGGCAGCGTGTCCCAGACGTCGTCCGGACCGTGGATACTGGTCAGCAGGAACGTGCCGCCGGGTTTGACGTGGCCGAGCATGTCGTATTTTTCAAGGAAGCTCGGATTGTGGCAGGCCACGAAGTCGGCCTTGTCGATCAGGTACGGGCTGCGGATCGGCTCCTCGCCGAATCGCAGGTGGCTGACCGTGACGGCCCCGGCCTTCTTGGAGTCGTAGACGAAGTACCCTTGGGCGAAGTTGTCGGTCTGCTCGCCGATGATCTTGATCGAGTTCTTATTGGCGCCCACGGTGCCGTCCGACCCCAGCCCGTAGAACATGGCGGTGTACGCCTTGCTGGGCAGATGGAAGTCCGGATCCACGTCCAGGCTGGTGTGGGTCACGTCGTCGATGATGCCCACGGTGAAGTGGTTCTTGGGCGTCTTGGCGTCCAGGTTGTCGAACACGGCCTTGACCATCGCCGGGCTGAACTCCTTGCTGCCCAGGCCGTAACGGCCGCCCAGCACACGCGGGTACTCCTCGAACGCGACCAGCCCATCGCTCATGGCCTCGCCCAGGGCGGTCCGCACGTCTAGGTACATCGGCTCGCCGGGCGAGCCGGGCTCCTTTGTCCGATCAAGCACCGCGATCTTGCGTACCGTCTTCGGCAGGGCCTCAATAAAGTACTTCGTGCTGAACGGACGATACAGGCGGACCTTGATCATGCCGACCTTCTCGCCCTGCGAGACGAGGTAGTCCACCGTTTCGTGCACCGTTTCGGCCCCGGAGCCCATGATGATGATGACCTTCTCGGCATCTTTGGCCCCGATGTAGTCAAACGGCCGGTATTCACGGCCCACGACCTTCGCAAACTTCTTCATGGTCTCGGCCACGATGTCCGGACAGGCCGCATAGAAGGGATTGACCGTTTCGCGTCCCTGGAAGAATACATCCGGATTCTGGGCGGTGCCGCCCAGCGTGGGGCGATCCGGCGTCAGGGCCCGCTGGCGATGCGCGGCGACCAGGGATTCGTCGATGACGGCCCGCATGTCGTCCATGGTCAACTCTTCGACCTTCTGGATCTCGTGGCTGGTGCGGAAGCCGTCGAAGAAATGCAAAAACGGCACGCGGCTGGCCAACGTGGCCTGCTGGCAGATCAGGGCCAGGTCCATGACCTCCTGCACGTTGCCTGCGGCCACCAGGGCAAAGCCCGTCTGCCGGCAGGCCATCACGTCCGAGTGGTCCCCGAAGATGCTCAGCGCCTGACAGGCCAGGGATCGCGCCGAGACGTGAAACACCGTGGGCAACAGCTCACCGGCAATCTTGTACATGTTCGGGATCATTAACAACAGCCCTTGGGAGGCCGTGAACGTCGTCGTCAGGGCCCCGGCGGCCAGCGATCCGTGCACCGCCCCGGAGGCGCCCCCTTCGGATTGCATCTCGGTGACGGACGGAATCGTGCCCCATATATTGGTCTGGCCGGCCGCACTCTTGGCGTCGGCCATCTCACCCATCGATGAGCTCGGCGTGATCGGGTAGATCGCGATCACCTCGTTCGTGGCGTGCGCCACGTGCGCCACCGCCGTGTTGCCGTCAATCGTCGCCATCTTGCGCTTCATGCCATGTCTCCACTTCCGATCAGGAACTCGTGCTTGTGTCTGTACACCGGGCGGGTCGCTCCCGTTGGAGCCCAAGACTGTTGGCCCGCCCTGAATAAGAACCCCCCTTATACCACGCCCCCAAAGCCCCGGCAACGCCTTTTTCGGGCGAATTGACGACCCTCGACCGTCTGGAAAGCGGCGTTGCCGTTTGACGGACTGCGGTAGAGTCGTGCAATAGCCATCGGGTATCAGCCGTCGATTTGACGGGGTACCCTTGTGGTGAAAAGGGCGGTCGGGTACACTATTTGTTTCTGTCTGTGATGATACTGGCATCGTGCTTGTGGAGATTCGGTTACATGACAGCACCGCACTGTGGGGGTGGGCGCCGTTTCGGATGGGTCGTGGTGGCTGTTCTGGTCGCCACCGCGGCGGGGTCCTGGGCCGGTCAGGCCCGGAACCTGGTTCTTATGATCGTCGATGGGGCGGGTTTCAACGCGTTCGACTGCGTGAGCTATTATGAGCACGGGCGACGGGGCGGGTCGCTCTACGATGCCTTCGCGGTGACATTGGGCTGCAACACGTCGCCGGCCGGGGTTGATCCGTATGATCCGGCCAAGGCATGGTCGGATTTCAAGGGCCTTCGCGACAAAGCCACCGATTCCGCGGCTTCGGGCACGGCCCTTAACACGGGCGTCAAAACAAAGAACGGGCGTCTTGGTGTGGACGTGGAGGGCCGGCCGGTGACCACGATCTCGGAAATCGCCCACGCCGCGGGCAAGGCCACCGGCACGGTGACCAGCGTTCCGTTCTGCCACGCCACGCCGGCGGCGACCGTCGCACACGTGCCGTCTCGGGGCGAATACCACACCATCGCCGAGCAGATGCTCTATCAGAGCAACCTGACGGTCCTCTTCGGCGGCGGGCACCCGGAGTACGACAATAATGGACGTCATCGGGGCGTGAAGGACGGTGCCGATGAGTTCATCCCGTTCTCGGTGCTGCAGGCGCTGCGGGATGGCACCACGGGTCGCGGCTGGACGTTTATCGAGCACTTTCAACAGTTTCAGGAGCTGGCGTCAGGAAGTCCCACCTCAGAGAATCGCGTTTTTGGCCTGGTGCCGTGCGAGTCCACTCTGCAATACGGCCGCGCGGGCAAGGGCTTGGGAAACTTGAATCCGAACATGCCGGATCTGGCCATGCTGACGACGGCGGCCCTGAACGTGCTGGGACAGGATCCTGACGGGTTCTATCTGATGGTCGAGGGCGGCGCCGTCGATTGGGCCAATCATGGCCGGAACCTGGAGCGTATGCTCGAGGAGTTTGTTGATTTCAACCGTGCGATTCAGGCCGTTTTCGATTGGCTGGCAGCCCACGACCAGCTCGACGAAACGCTGATCATTGTCACCTCAGACCATGAATGCGGTCAAATCTGGGGGCCGAACGCCGGACCCGACAGCGAGACGCCGTTTGACCTGCCCCGAAACCGGGGCAAGGGCAAGCTGCCCGACGCCAGGCATTATTCGGGCGGCCATACGAATGTCCTGGTCCCCCTGTACGCCACCGGTCCCGGAAGCGAGCGGTTCGAGGCGCTTGTCGACGGCACGGACCCGCAGGCGGCCAAGGCTTGGGGCTTTTGCGGTCGATACGTCGACAATACCGATGTCTTCACGGTCATGAAGCAGGCGATCACCGCCGGTAAGTGATGCAGGCCGGGGTTGGAGCGGCTATTCCGGCTGTCTCCCTGCGAAAATGCGTCAAATCGGGTTTTGCGGCGTAACGGCAGGCCCTTTTGCTCACTCTTGTCCCTGATAGGCGGACGAGATCCTGCGGTTCCGGGGTTTGGGTTCGCGCTCGTCCGGACGTTTTCACGACCTTTACAGGCCCATGAGTCGGATATTTTGTATTTTCATCGCTTTGGCTTTGGCGGCGCTGGTCCAGACGTGCTGTGCCGACAGCGGTGCGTGGACGATCCCCTCGGCGACACCGCCGGAACCGGGCCGCATCATGGAGCCCGAATCACATACCGATGTGCTTGTACTCGGGGGGCTGTTTGCGGTGCTGGGACTGTCATTTCTGATCCCTGGCGTTGTGCGGGCGGCGAGAGGCGGCGCGGGACGGCTTCTGGGTGCGGTGCGCCGGGCGGTCAGGTCCCATGGAGCGGCGTCTACTTCCGGCAAAAAAGACGATGCCGACTCCGAGCGTGAATGTGACGCACGCCCGGCCTGCTGAGGGCGTATTCTGAGCCTTGTGTCACGTCACCCTCATAGGGTGCCAGTCAGTCATCATCCTCCAATTGCGGGCTCGCCGAATCGTTGACAAGCCTCTTTTCGGGGGGTATCGTGCCAATTTTCCGCGGCGGTGCGGGAGCGGCAGGTGAACTAGGTCGGGAAGCGTACGGTTATGAAGATATCCCTGGACTGGCTGGGTGATTATGTCACGTGTGATCTTACGCCCGAGCGGATCGCGGCGATTCTGAGCGATCGAGGGTTCCCCACGGAAGGCATCGAGGGCTTCGGTGAGGATACCGTTATCGACGTGGAGATCACCAGCAACCGAGGCGACTGTCTGAGCCACATCGGCGTTGCGCGGGAGTTGGCCGCGGCGACCGGGCAGGAGCTGCGGCTTCCGTCGGCGCGCCTGCCGGAATGCGAGAAGGACATTCGTGAATTCGTCGAGGTCGAGATTGACGAGCCGGATCTGTGCGGGCGGTACACGGCGCGGGTGATCACGGGCGTGAAGGTGGGGCCCAGCCCGGACTGGATGGTGCGCCGGCTTGAGGCCGTGGGCATCCGCAGCATCAACAACGTGGTGGATGCGACGAATTACGCAATGATGGAATCGGGTCAGCCGCCGCACGCCTTCGATTATGATCGGCTGCGCGGGGGGCGTATCATCGTGCGGTGCGGTCGGCCGGGCGAGCAGATCGTGAGCATCGACGAGACGCGATGCACGTGCGACCCGGCCATGCTGATGATCGCCGACTCCGAAGGGCCCGTGGCCATCGCCGGGGTGATGGGGGGGCTGCATACGGAGATCCACGAAGGCACGACGACGGTGCTGCTGGAAGAGGCGCACTTCAATCCGGTCAGCGTGCGTTCGACGAGCCGCCGCCTGGGCATTCCCTCGGAGGCGTCGTTCCGCTTCGAGCGGCACGTGGACATCGAGAAGGTCGACGAGCATAGCCGACGCTGTGCCGCCCTGATCGTGGAGGTGGCCGGGGGACGCGTGGTGCGGGGTGTGGCCGATGCCTACCCGCGCCGGTGGCAGCCGCAGACCGTGAGCATGCGGCTCGGGCGTATGCGCCATCTGCTGGGGATCGACGTACCGGTTGACACGGTGCTCGACATCCTCAGGCGGCTTGGCTTGCAGCCGGAGCGATGCGATGAAGACCGCGTGGCGTGCACGATCCCGTCCTGGCGGCACGATCTGTCCCGCGAGGTGGACCTGATCGAGGAGGTTGCCCGCTGTTACGGTTACGACAAGATCCCCGTCAATCCGAAGATCAGCATTCGCGTCGCCCCGGTGGAGCCGCGCGAGAGACTCGCCGACCGCCTCCGGACCACGCTCAACGGTTGTGGTTTCTTCGAGACGATTAACGTGACGTTCACCGATGATAAGACGCACGAGGTGGTCAGCGGGGCCGATCATCCCGTATTGCGCGTCATGGACGTCTCCCGCAAGAGCGCCAACATTCTGCGACCGACGCTGCTCGGCTCGCTGCTGGGCAACATGCGGACCAACTACAACATGCGAAATGTCCCGTGCCGCCTGTTCGAGCTGGCCGACACGTTCATCCCCGATCCGGACCCGCAGGTCGTGCTTCCCCAAGAGCGCAGCAAACTGGGTCTCGTCGCCGACGGCGATTTGCAGTTGTTGCGGGGAGCCGTCGAGGCGGTCGGCCGGGCCGTTGCGCCGCGGCAGAAGGTGCGCTTCGAGCCGGCGGTGCTGCCGTGGGCCGAGCCCGGTGCGCGGATATACCTGGGAGATCGTGATCTCGGCATGGCGGGGCTCGTCAGCAAGAAGGTCCTGGGTGCCCTGGGTCTGCCGGACGGGCCGATCGCCGCGGCGGAGCTGGACGTCCTGATGTTGTTGGAATTGCAGGCCGGCCCGGAGGCCATTCGGCCGATCCCGCGGTTCCCATCCATCACGCGCGACCTGTCGCTGATCGTGGCCGAGCCGGTGACGTGGGAGCAGATCGAGCGCATCGTGGAAAGCCACGCGCCCGAAGAGTTGGAGGCGGTGACGTTTGTGGGCATCTATCGCGGCAAGCCGATCCCGGCGGGCAAGAAGAGCCTGACGCTGTCGTTGCGCTTCCGCGACGAGCAGGGGACGTTGACGCACGAAGCGGTGGACGCCTACGAGACGAAAATCGTCGATGCGCTCGGCAGCAAAGTTCATGCCGAATTGCGGACGGCCTGATGGTTTTGTCTCAAGTGCTTGTCATCCAAGCACTACCAAGGGCCGGACGCCCGCCGCCGAAAACTAAACCCATCGCTTGTCTTCAGCCGATGAATGTGGTATATATAAGAGTGCAGGTTTTCCCCTGCGGTGTGCGTCAGCGGCCTTGATTTGAAAGAACCGATACAAACCCTCAGGGAGACCGGATCGCATGGATCGGACACGCCTGCTCGACAGGACGTTCGGACGTGTGCAAACGGCCACCCACTTTGATATGAGGGTTCTTCAATGACCGCCGCAACGGCATCCGCGGAGGAGACACTTGCATAAAAAAGGCCCGTCTTTGACGAGCCTTTTTTTGTTGGAACGGGGGCATGGAGTCCTCGGAAGTCCAGGGAGGAGATAACATGGGCGGGCTGTTCGACCTGACGGGTGACACGGCCTTGATCACGGGCGGCTCGACGGGCTTGGGCCGCCAAATGGCCCGGTCGTTGGCCATGGCCGGTGCCCAAGTGGCGATTCTCAGCCGACGACGGGACGCCGTTATACAGGCAGCCGAAGCCCTGACGCAAGAGACCGGGCGGACCACTGTGCCGGTCGTGGGGGACGTCACGGAGGGCGGGCAGATCGAGCGGGCCGTCGGCGAGGTGCTCGCGCATTTCGGCAAGATCGATATCCTCGTCAATAACGCCGGTGTGAACATTCGCGAGCCGATCGAGCGGATCCGCGATGAGCACTGGCGGCAGATCTGGCACACCAACGTCACCGGCGTGATGATATGCTGTCGCGCGGTAGTGCCGCACATGCGACGGGCCGGCTACGGGCGGATCATCAACATCGGCTCGGCTCTGTCGCTGGTGGGCCTGGCCGAGCGGACCGGCTATGCCGCCAGTAAGGGAGCAGTCTTGCAGATCACACGAACGCTTGCGGTGGAACTGGCCCGCGAGGGAATCACCGTCAACTGCATCTGTCCGGGGCCGTTCGCCACGGAGATCAATCGACTCGTCCTGGAGGACCCGGCCAAGTCCGCCGACCTGCTGGCTCACGTGCCGATGGGTCGCTGGGGTCGCCTGGACGAGATCGAGGCGCCGGTCGTGTTCTTGGCGTCTCGGGCGGCCGGCTACGTGACGGGGGTGTGCCTGAGCGTCGACGGCGGCTGGACGGCCGCGTGAGAGTGGGCCGAGCCCGGATATGCCCGGAGGGGACTGCGATGAGAATCCTGTGTCTGATGCACGTGCCGTTTGAAGGGCCGGCCGAAATCGCCACGTGGGCCGCCGAACGGGGCCACCCGCTGACAACGCTGCACCTTCACGATGGCCAGCCGCTGCCGGAGCCCGAGGTGTTTGATTTCCTGACTATCATGGGCGGCCCCATGGGTGTTCACGACGAGCGCGAATACCCTTGGCTGGGGGCCGAGAAACGGTTCATCGAGCAGTCTCTTGGCGCCGGCAAACAGGTGCTCGGCGTGTGCCTTGGGGCGCAGCTCCTGGCCGATGTACTGGGGGCGACAATACGGGCGAACGAATACAGGGAGATCGGCTGGCATGAGGTACGCCTGACCGAAGCCGGGCGGCAGTCAGGCCCACTGGCCTCATGGCCGTCCTCGTTCATGGCGTTTCACTGGCACGGGGACACCTTCGACTTGCCCGCCGGGGCGGTGCACCTGGCTGCCAGCGAGGCCTGCCGGCATCAGGCCTTTTCCTACGGACAGAGCGCCGTCGGCCTGCAATTCCACGTCGAGTACTCGACCGATAGCATTGAGCAGATGCTGCGACACTGCGGGCAGGAGCTTCGCGAGGAACCCTATATTCAGTCCGCCGAGGCTATCCGCGGCGGCTACGGCCATGTCGAGGCGAATCGACGACTTGCCAGGAGACTGCTTGATGATATCGAACGGGTGGCCGCCTCATAGACTCCCGTAATGGAGGTGGGACTCGGTAGCGGCTGCTGCATTTCGCAAGAGGTTCGCCGTTGTTAGCCGTTCCGGTTTTCGGTACACTGGAGGGGTAGGGCGGGTGGCGGTTCGTCCACGGTGCAGAGGGCTTTGAGAAGGAGGAGTACCATGGTTTCTCAGTGTTTCACACAATGTCGTGCGCCGACGACGCACGCGGTGTTGCTTGCCGTCCTGGTCGTGGCCGGGGGTATCGCTCGAGCTCAGACGGTCAGTCGGCTGTATACGATCGACTTCGAGGGGTACGCCGAGCAGACGCCGATCGGGACGCAATACGAGGCGATGGGGGTGACGTTCTCACTGGTCGGCGACCCCGGCTTGCCGGTGATCGCCACGGAGGGAAGCCCCACGGTTGGCTTCCAGGCGTCGGCCGGCAATGACAAGCCGATGTCCTGCGGCGTCAATGGCCTGACTGATCCGCTGATCGAGGGCGATTTTATGCCCGGTCGCGATATCGCCGTGGACTTCGATCCACCCATAACGAGCGTCCGGCTGTTTGTCATCGACATCGATGGCAGAGAGACGATCACGCTCCGGGCGCTGGATGGGGCGGCCGAGGTGGACAGCATGGCGCGCACGGCCGGGCAGACGGGGACGGGCGACGGCGTGTCGACGGAGTTCTTTGTGGCTGCCGAACAGATCACGCGTATCGTGCTGGATGTGCCGGCATCCGTAGGCTTCGCCGCCGATTTCCTGTCGTTTACACGGCCTTGCGAGGGGCCGGGTTGTGGTCGACTGATCGAGGTATCGCAGGAGTCGGCTCCGCAAGCGGAGGATTTCAAGGACCACGTGCTGGGATTCCTGACGGCCTATCCGACGACGAACAGCGCGGCGGTGTTCTACGCCTATGACGTGCCCGAGGGGGACTCGTGGAACGGCCAATCGCTGACCCCCGTGGCGGATCGCTCGCACCTTCTCATGGCGGACACAACCGACGGTATGTCCCTCGTGATCGTGCACGACCGGGCCATCCCGGATGATCCCGATGGCGGCCGGGCCGAGATGATGTTTCGTCTGGAAAATGATTCGGACGGCGCCGTGCGCACGGTGGCCGACGATCCGGTGAACGTCGAACAGCAGCCCTACGGGGGCGACCCGGGGGACTCACTGTTCACCACGGCTCATCAATGGAGCCCCTGCTGTACCGATGGATTGGTGCTCAGCGGGCTGGACGGGCCTTGGGTGATGTTCGTGGAGTTTGCCGACACGGATGGCAATGCCGGCACCCCGGCAATCCAGGGCATGAACGAATGGGTCGCGTACTCGGCCGATGGGACACAGATACCCCTGGCGCTGGAGACCGGGCGGCGGGTCAGAATCCGCACCCTTGACGCGTTCCTGCCCGAGGACTTGAATAAGGACGGGTATGTGGACCTGGAGGACTTCGGGCTGTTCGCCCCGCACTGGGAGGAACACCCGTGCGGGGAGCCGGATTTCTGCGGGGGCTCGGATTTTGTCGCGGATGGGTGGGTCGATCTGCTGGACCTGCGAGATTTCGCGGAGCGGTGGTTGTCGGGATACTGAAAACCGGGGGCCGGACGTGAGAAAGTGCAAATGGGTTAGCTGGGCACTCTGGATGGCGGTTGCGTTGTCGATGCGTGTGGCAGGGGCCGCGAAGGCCGACGGCCCCGGCGAGGTGCGACAGGGCATCGCCGCGGCGTATCCGCAGGATCGAGGCATCAAGGAGGACCCGCGGGTGTTGTTTGCCGAGAACTTCGAGACGGGTACGGTCGAGCAGATCGGCCGTCGCTGGGGCCAGGCCTCTAAGCCGGAAAACATGGCCCTGGTGGGTGACGTGCCACCGGCCTCCGGTGGCCGGCGCTGCCTGCGGATTCGCGACAACGGGCACCTGTTCACGCATCCCCGCGGCGTGGACACCCTCTACGTCCGATTCTACGTGAAGTTCCACGAGCAGACCGGCTACGTGCATCACTTCGTGCACGTGGTGGCCGATGCCGACCCCAAACCCTGGCCCAAGGGCGGCGCCGGCGAAACGCCCGCCGGGGACATGAAGTTCTCCACGGGAATCGAGCCGACGGGTGTCTGGGGCAAGTATCCGCCGCCAGGCGTGTGGAACTTCTACAGCTACTGGCATGAGATGGAGACGAAATGGGGCACGGTGTTTGTCGGTGAGGAAGAACCCATCGTGCCGGGCCGGTGGTACTGCGTGGAGGTGATGCTCAAGGCCAACAGCACCCCCGATGCGCACGATGGTGAGCAGGTCTTCTGGGTGGATGGGCGGTTGTTCGGGCGGTGGGGCGGTTTCAACTGGCGCACGACCGACGCCCTCAAGATCAACAGCTTCTGGCTGCTGTACTATAACACCGACCAGCCCGCCCGGCACAACCGCGATCCACAGCCGGAAAGCCGCGTCATGGAGGTCTGGTTCGACGATATCGTCGTGGCGACCGAGTACATCGGTCCAATCAGGCCGTCGCCCAACGCGGAGGATGAAAGGGAACAGCCGTGAAGCCCGGCGCGTTCTGGGCCCTGTGTTGGATTGCGACGTGGGCGGCGGCGTGCATGGCATCGCCAGAGGCATCAACGAGCGGCGGTTATCTCTTCGCCCACATGACGACCGGGGATTACGGCCGGCTGTACTACGCGATCAGCGAGGATGGGCTGCACTGGACCCGGCTCAACGAGGGGCGACGTATCCTGGACGACTACCGCGGCCACCCGGATGTCTGTCGCGGCCATGATGGGCGGTACTACCTCATCGGCAACTACGAACGCCGCGAGGAGATCAACCTGTGGGTCTCGGAGGACCTGGTGTGCTGGTCGCGGTTCGGGTCGTTCACGCCGGATATCTACAAGACGCCCGGTTTCCGTCCGGCCCTGCGCTACCACGGGGCCCCCAAGATCATGTACGATGAGCCCTCGGGTCAGTATCTGATCACGTGGCACAGCACGGAATTGGAGCCGATCAAGGAGGATACCGAGCAGTTCTGGCGCGGCATGCGGACGCTGTACGTATTGTCGAAGGACCTGCGGACCTTCAACGAGCCGCGGCGGCTGTTTGCGTTCGACATGGCCACGATCGATGTGATCGTCCGCCGCGAAGGCGACCGGTACACCGCGATCCTCAAGGATGAGCGATACCCCTCGTTTGACTGGCCGACGGGCAAGACGATCCGCATCTGCTCATCGCCGAATCTGACCGGTCCGTGGACCGAGCCCTCGGCCCCGATCACGGCCAACTTCCACGAGGCCCCGGCCCTGATCCGCCGACCGGATGGCCGTGGGTGGTATCTGTACTACGAGCAGTACCCGGGCGTGACCTATGGCCTGAGCACGGCCCCGCGACTGGAGGGGCCCTGGCACGCGGTCTACTGGAAGGACTACAGCACACCCCCCGGTGCCCGCCATGGCTGCATGATCGAAATCACGCCCGATCAACACAGGGCCATTCTCGCCGCCTATGGAAGCGAAAAAGGAGTGTGACGAAGCCCAGAAAAAGTTTATCCCGATCGGGTTTCGATGTATCGCGACTACTGGCTGACTCGCTGTCTACGGTATGGGCCTGCACACTGCACGTCGGACTGCGTCGCCGAATGGAACGAGCAGGCACGCGGAGTGCATGCTAGTGGGCGGTGTGTTCCCACCTGGGCGGCCGTGCTCGATGCGGCAGTGAAGGCGAGGTAATCGTTGGAGAAGAAGCGTTCCTACATCGTTGGGCTCGATGGGTACTCATCTTCCACCCAGGGCTTCCAGTTATGACTTCCCATGTTCCGCGGCACCGGCCAGTTTCGCGGATACACGCCGCAGCAGGGCCAACTCTTTGGTATAAACGGCTTCTCTGAAGAAGCGCCCGTTGTTGGGGGGCTGCCGATTGCACCCGCTGAGCCCTTCTTCCAGATAGAAAAAGGGATCGAGTCGGACAGAAAGAGACGCTGTCAGGAAGAAACTGACAACGCTTACTGCCGCAGGAATCCACATGTGGTTCCAGAGGAGAAGCGGGGCCATTAATAGAAGGCCTGACCAGCGAAATCCATTCAACTGAATGGACATGAACTTGGAGCCAAACGGGAATCTGAGGGCGAGATGGTACTTACGAAGGGTGTCAAGCTCGTCCGGTGTCCACTCCGAAAAGCTCGGGGTACCTCTAGCAGAATCAATCAGAAAGAGATAGCCCTGAAGAAGGATATACAGCGCGATGAACACCCAGCCAGCAATGCCTGGGACGAACAAGGACACCAGGAAGAGCCCTAACGGGATACACCACATTGCAATTATTGCCATGCTCATATATGCCCACATATTTTCCACCTCGACAACATAGTGGCAGAGTTTGCAGGATGTACTCCTTGGTTACGACCTATACTGTGGGTACGGCACGCCGTTACCCCAGCCAATGTCCCCGCGAGCGAGGTCGTCGAATCGTATGTCCCTGCTTTTTCCCAGTGGACAATCATATCCTTTGGTTCCCATCGAAGAAATACCTATTATGGATCACTATGTCTTTGCGGGCCTTGTGAGCGTGGAATGCAAAAGATGCTGGCTACGGCCGCCCCAATACTCACCAAGTTTACGACAGACCATATCTCTCGGCTCAGGTGCACTGGAATAATAGGGTTGTAGATCAGCGCCAGCACGCCGAGCGTCCAGGCGCAGCCTCTTTTGGCTGTATCAGCTGCATGGCAAGCAAGATACGCGAAGACGGCACAGCACACCCATCGGAGCAAGATATAGTAAGAATACTGATTATCTGGATTGAGGGCCCACAGCAACATGAGGCTTACGACAATTTGTGGTAACCATAGGCGACGCATGGACGAACTCCTGTCGGCACACTGGCAAGCTGCCGCTTCATCGAACAAACCCGCCTCCGATTCGCAAGCCGCTTGACCTTCAACCTCCATCCGAAACGCCGGCCCTTTTCACCTTTCACCTGTGGTGCACTTGGCCGAGACCTTACCCAAAGAGACCCTTATGTGTTCTAAATATGGCTACTGCTGGCATACGCTGGTAGAGCAATCTGTTTTGCCAACCTCGTACTTCCCATCGGCACTCTAGCCACGGGTCTGAATCAACATTTTGCGACTTTTTGGAACATGCCAGGTGCTATAGCAGGAATCCCAGGAGCTTTCTGCCTGATGGGATCATGGCTAAGAGTCCTGGGTCGCTGATGATCGGCTCGACTGAACGAACCCTACCCCTGAAAAAGCGATTTGCTCAACGATCCGTTATGTGGCGTAGCTGTGGAGGCCCGCGAAGAGGTTGGATAGATTGGCCCACAGAAGCGTGATGAGGATGACCACCAGGCCAAAGACCGCCAGCAGGCTGTTGCAGCGGGGAAATCGGCGGCCATAGAGGTATCGCCAGTGCAGGTAGAAGACGTAGACCAGCCATGACGCCAGCGACCACAGCTCCTTCGGGTCCCAGCCCCACCAATCCCCCCAGGCCAGCTTGCCCCACCAGCTTCCCAGGATCAGACCCAGCGTGAGCAGGACAAAGCCCACGCGGATCAGGCGATACGTGTTCTGCTCGTAGCGGGCGTGGGCATCGGACAGGCCGAAGGTCCACAACTGTCCCGCGGCCTGGAACGCGGCCTTGGCCATGAACAGGTAGGCCAGCATATAAACGGCCACGTGCGGCACGAACAGCCAGCACTGCAGCGCTGGCGGCAGACGCTGCGGCTCGGCCGAGAAGACAAACCCGGCGGGGAAGAGCACCACCAGCCCCAGGAAGAGGTCGGCGGCCAGGGACTCGATCCCCCAGAGTCGCCGGCACAGCAGGGTAATGGGCAGGATCAACACGCCCAGCGTGAGGAACACCTCGAAGAGGTTCTGCATGGGCACATGGCCGCTGTGCTGCCAGCGGTACAGGTAGGAGGCCAGCGCCGCCAGAAAGCCCCCGACGTACAAGAGCCGGGCGACACGCACGTGGCGGACGAGGGCGGCGGCCATCGCGATGCCGTACAGGGCCATTGTGGTGTAGATCAGGACGCCCTGGATGGTGAGTTTAAGTTCCATGGGCGGCCTCCGACCTCTTCTGCCGCGCGCCAGCCAGCGGACTGATCCACATGTGCAGGATGATCCCACCCGCGAGCAGGGCGTAGCCGATCCATACGCAGATCAGGCCCGAATCCGAGGTGACCGTAAGGACGGTATACGCATGGCCCTCGTGGTCGTAGTCGCTCTGGTAAAAATGATAACCGCCGTAGTGGAGAGGATGGTTGACCTCGATCGTCTTTTCGACGACGACCCGGCCGTCTTCGACGACCTCCAGATCGCTGAAGTAGTCCTTGGGCATGCCCTCGGCGACGTACCGGAAGCGGAGGGGGCCTTGCTCCCCGTGGTGGCCGGCGAACCGGGCGAACACGAAACGCCGTTGCTGCGTGCCATCCGGCAGGTCGATCTGCACGCGCACGGCCGGGTTCCAGCCGGGGCCGGGCTCGTCGATCACCTCGCCTCCCGCACCGACGCGCAGGTTTCGATACACCTCAAGGATGGTCAGCGTGCCGTGCCCGTCGAGGTCGTACTGCATGCCGGGCTCAACGGGCTGGATGCTCCAGCCGGGCTCATCCCCGTGATCGACCAACAACCGCGGCGGATCGTAGAACTCGATACGGAAGTCCACCAGCCGCACGGAGAACGGCAACCCGAAAACGCGTGGATCGTCATCCGTGACCAGCACCGGCCGGCGGGCGGCATCCAGCTCGTAGATCACGGCGTTGTCGTTGGGGTCGAGGGCGTAACCCAGCCCGGTGGTCTCCGGGAGGACCCGGTTCTCCGCGAGGCCTTCATAAATGACCATCTGGCCCATGCGGATCTTATCGCGGCCGAGAAAGCGCTCTTGCAGACGGTGCCCGGCATCGCTGCCCCACATGCCGCCGACGATGACCAACACGGCGCCGACGTGGATCGCCAGCAGGCCGGGCTTGCGTCGAAGCCGCGGGAACAGAAGGACCCCCGCGGCGAGCATGGCCGCCAGAACGACCCAATAGACCACCAGCGGCACACGGTTCACCAGCGCACGCGCCTCGGCAGCGCCTAGAAAGGCGCCGTAGACGCTCAACGCGAACCATACCAGGATCAGGGCCAGCGAAAGGACCATCGCGGCCCGGCGGAGTCTGCTCATAAACACCCCTATTTCCTATCGGCCGACCAGAGCATGCCAGAAACACACTCCCGGTGCAAGGGGCTACGTGCGGATTCTGGGGTGGTTCGTCAGAACGTCAGCGTGTCCGCCAGGAGTCGACGGCGACATGGCTTGCCCCGACGCCGGGCTCGAACCGACGCATGTCCTGGAGGACCTGGTCGCTGCACTTGTAGCGGAATCCCGTGCCGACGAACAGGGTGATGAGGTAGGCGCCCCACACGGCCGCAAAGCCCGCTGCGGGCCAGGGCATAAGGTGTGTGAACACGTCTTCCCAATACCAGAGGGGGCTGCTGCTGATATATCGCCATGCCCCGATCAGGCCGGGGATCAGCGGCAGCACCGAGGCGACCGCCAGGACGGAGAGGGGACGCGCCAGTTTCTTGCGTTCGCGTCGGCGACGTCCGATAGCAAAACTCCGTACCAGCAGGACTGCGACGACGTAGACGGCCCAACAACCGGTGAAGCCGATACCCCAGATGATGATAAACCGCAGCGAATTGTCGATGGGTTCGCTGAAACTGGCATTGAGCGTGTACAGATCGCGCGCCTTGATGACGGACCAGATGATCGGTCCCAGCAGGAAGGAGGTCACCAGGGCCAGGCGTTTGAACCCCTCCCGCAGGTTGACCCCGTCCGATAACGTGTTGTAGATGATGGTCTCATTGGAGCCGCCGGCGCCGTCGCCGTCGGAGGGAGTAACGATCCGGACGTCCTGACGGCACTTGGTGCAGGGGACCTTTTGTCCGACCACATCGGGCGACACGTAGAATTCGTTGTCACAGTGAGGACATTGGGCGATCATGTTATCTCTCACACCTTCGAAGGCTCACCGGAACATGACCGCCGTCGGATACGGCCCGACAGCGGGACCTCCCCGGATATAACGGCCGTCGGCGGGGGGAACTTAATGTCGTTCGACGCGTACCGGGGCGGGGGGGCGGAAATCGCTTGGCCCGCCGGCCGGACGCGGCTACACTGGTGCGGGGCGGCCGCAACGGTGGCCGGGTATGCTGGGAGAGATTCCATGAAAAGTTATCGTAAGGAACTATGGTTCGAGACACGCCAGCGGCGGGAGCTGATCAACATCACCGGCCAGGTAGAGGAGTGTCTGGCGGAGAGCGGCATCCGCGAGGGCTTTGTGCTCGTCAACGCAATGCATATCACCGCCAGTGTGTTTATCAACGATGATGAGTCGGGCCTGCACCACGACTTCGAGGTCTGGCTGGAAAAGCTGGCGCCGGAAAAGCCCTACGATCAGTATCGGCACAACGGTTATGAGGACAACGCCGACGCTCACCTGAAACGGTCGGTCATGGGGCGGGAGGTCGTGGTCGCGGTGACCGACGGCAAGCTGGATTTCGGGCCGTGGGAGCAGATCTTCTACGGTGAATTCGACGGCCGCCGGCGCAAGCGGGTCCTCGTGAAGATCATCGGCGAGTGAGGGACCGGCCATCGTGGAACTGCTGCGTTTCCTGTTATTGGCCATCGGCGTCAGCCTGTCCGGCGTAATGGCCCCGGGCGCCGTGACCGCGGCGACGATCGCGCAGGGCACGAGAAATCGCTGGGCCGGGGTGCTCATCAGCCTGGGGCACGGCCTGGTGGAGATCCCGCTGATCTTCCTGCTGATGGCCGGACTGGCGATCCTGTTCCAGGCCGAGGCGTTCCAGATCATCGTGGGGTTGCTGGGCGGGGGCTTTCTGATCTGGATGGGCGTCGGTTTGCTGCGGGCCCGGGCGGAGAATCCGCAGGCCGCCAAGTCCACATCGGGGCCGGTGATGACGGGCCTGGTGCTCTCGGCGGGCAACCCGTACTTTCTACTATGGTGGGCGACCGTGGGGCTGAACCTGGCGCTGCAGGCCAAGTCCTTCGGCTGGATCGCCCTGGCCCTGTTCGCCCTGGTGCACTGGTCTTGCGATCTGATCTGGCTGACGATCCTGTCCTTCACCAGTTACCACGGTACGAATCTGCTGGGGCCGCGGAATCAGCGGATCATCCTATGGGTTTGCGGAATCGCATTGGTGGGGTTTGGCGTGTACTTCCTGCGTGGTGCCATAGTGGGGCTCAGGGGGTCGGTGGCGTAGTGGGATTGTGCGGAGTCTGTGATGGACAAGGGGCTGGCCTCACTGCTGGAATGGACGTGGAACTACCGGGTGGGACGCGTGCTGCACGTGGCCAACGGGCTGGGGGTGTTCGAGGCGCTGGCCGAAGGGCCTCTGGATGCGCTGAACCTGGCGAGGCGGACGGGCACCGATGCGGGGATGCTGGAGCGCCTGTTGATCGCCTGTTGCGCGATGGGCCTTTTGCGTCGCAGTACCGACCGGTATGAGAACACCGAGACGGCGGATCGGTATCTCGTTCCGGGTCGGCCGCTCTATCAGGGCGACATCATCGCCCACGGGGCCAGCGTGTGGAGCTTCTGGGACCGGCTGGAATCGGCCGTGCGCGAAGGGCCCCGGCAGGGCCCGCCGGCGCGCGACCCGGAACAGCATCGGCGGTTCATCCTCGGCATGCACAACATCACCATGGCCGGCCGCGGGCGGCTGTTTCTCGATCACGTCGATCTGTCGGGGCGCAAGAAGCTGTTCGACGTGGGCGGCGGCCCCGGCACCTATTCGATTCTGGCCTGCCGCAAGTGGCCCGAGCTGCGGGCGGTGGTATTCGACGTGCCGGAGACCATCGCCATCGCCGCCGAGCGGATCGCCGCCGACGGCCTGGCCGACCGCATCCGCACGCAGGTCGGCAATTGGGATACCGATGAGTTCGGAGAAGGCAACGACGTGGTGCTCTTCTCGAACGTGCTCCACGGAGCCGGCAGCAGCGCCGAACACAAGCTCGCCAAGGCGTATCGGTCGCTGGTGCCCGGTGGGCTCGTGGTGATCCAGGAGTTCCTGCTGGATGATGACAAGAACGGCCCGCTGGTGCCGGCCCTGTTCAACGTCATGGTCGGGGCCTTCAGCCGCGGCGAGCTGATGAACCTCGTGAGGGGCGCGGGGTTCGTGGATGTACGCGTGGTCGCGCACGATGAAACCTTGGGCAGCACCTGGCTGACCGCCCTCAAGCCGCCCATGGACGCCGACAACGATTAAAACGACTACTGCTCCAGCGGCGCGGCGACGAAATGAACCGGAACGCTCTGCCCGGAGAACTCCAGTGTCAGCACGGCATCGGCGAACGCCGTGTGTTCGGCCGGCCGCTCCACAATGACCTTGAGGGTGCCCACCTCGGCAATGTTGTCTTCAACCGCGTGAAGAACCAACCCATCGGGCTCGAAACGACTGTCCAGCAGGGATTTGTCATTGGCGGCGCCGCCGTTGACCCGCAGAGAGTATTCGCACTGACCCTGACAAACCCAGACGTACATCGGCTGGATGGTGATCGTGTTGCCGGAGACTCCGTTCTGGGCGATCATGGCCTCGGCCAAGGCGGCGGCCTGAGCCAAATCCTCTTCCCCGGCCACCGGTGGGGCGAGCGACGTGATGGTGGCGACATCGGTTTGTTGAGGCGGACGACTCGGACCGGCCTTGTATCGGATGCCCCTCAGATCATCATCGATCACGGTCCCCTTCGGAAAAACAAACGTCATTTCCCCGTCCGGCAGGATGGCGTTGAGCGTCATCGACTGAACAGTGAATTCCTGCCAATAGCCCGCGGCGATGGCTGCGGACTTATAATTGAACGGGATCCACAACCCGTTGATATTCCGCCAGTCGCCACATTCTTCGCGCAGATACACGACAGATTGATCCGGGTAGAGGATTTCGGTTGCCGTGGGAACGAATCCCCTGAACGGATCCACGTATAGGCGAAGCCACTGCGACGGAGATGTATCGTTCAGTGGAAGCTCCAATATGAAGGCGCCTTCGTCCATGTCGAGCGTGGCTGTGTCAATCCGGCTGACAAGATGCGCCCATGGCCGACTCAGCAGGCCCCACATGGCATCGTACGGTGAATGGACGGGTGGAATCACCTGCTTGGGACGAGTGATGCGGCCGGTCACCTTGCCGCTGCGATGGTCCAGGCGCAACCATTGGGCTTCATTCTTGCCGATAGCGTACCGGGTCGTGTGATCGACCAGGTCATTCATGTACGACCGGGCGCGGATCTCAAGATACGTGCCGTCCGGCCGTACCCGACACAGGCACGTCGAACCCCCCGCTATCTGCGGCTCTTGCGAGTCGCTTGTCACTTGGTAGGTCCGCTCCTCGATGGCGGCCTGGAGGGTCTCATACCGGGCCCGCGAGGCCTCCATCAGGGTCAACAGCTCGCGCGACGACAGTGAAGGTCCGGCTGGCACCCACTCGGCCGTCAAGAGAATTGCCCCCGCCCCGAGCCTCATGAGAAACTGTATGTTCATCGCCGATCACTCCTCGTCTACGGTTTTGTCTGCTGCCGCTCAATAGTGGCACTGCGGTACCGTCGTTCCACATGCAAGATACCCATTGATGGGATAGCCCACCTCACACTTATTGTCCGCACAGTTGCCGTTCAGGGTGCCCACACCGGTACAGCTATGGGGAGGGTCGGTAACACAATCGAGCAGGCTCCAACCCACGACCATGCACCGTTCACCTCGCGTGGGGTCCATACAAACGCTCCGAGGGAGGCATTGCGACGAGTCCGTGCAGTACCGATTCGTTTCGCAAAGCTGACCATTGGGAGTACAATCGGTGGGGCTGCAGCCACCCTTGAGGAGCCACAGACGTTCGTCGAGCGTTCGGCGGTAGTAGCTCTGGGCCCACTGAAAGCAGTGAACCGAGCCGTCCTGTTCGTGCAACCAGCACTCGGCCATGGCCAGCGCCGTGTGCCAGGACACCTGTTGCGTAAGCCCCTTTTCGAGCACCTCCTGGCGACTTCGCTGAATCAGCAGAATCGTGCCGTCCCAGAAATGCTCATCGTCCGAATACGCGGCCAGGTCGATCTGCACCGGGTCCTTGGGCCCGTCAAGAAGGACGGCCTTGCCGTCGCCGGAGGGGATGACCAGCACGAAATGCCCCAGATCACCGCCCGACAATGGAACCAGGTACTGGATGAAGGGCCTGTCCAAAGAGGCCAGCTTGTCGGCCGGAATGACCATCGGCTGGGCGGGAATCTGCCGGCTCTCGAGGTAGTCCACGATATCCAGCACCGTCGAGTAACCCTTTCGTCGGATGCCCATCGCCTCGACGATCTCCTCGATGGGCGTCGTCCGGCCGAAATGACGCAGCAGATGCCAGGCCACATAGGCTCCGCAATAGTAATCCCCGGCCAGAGCCAGCTCCCCCTTTTCGTAGTCATGAGCCATGGCGGGCTCGAGGACAACCCCCTTGTTGTAAAGCACGGTGGCCTTGTCCGGCTGTCCGGCGCACTGATAGCACAGGGCCAAGAGGAAGGCGGTCTTCGGCTCGGGCACAAACCGCGGTGCGGCCTGCATGATCTGTTCATAGATCGCCGCGGGTTCCAGGCATTCGTCGGCCGTCGGCGGGCGGCCCAGCTTGGAGAAGCGATCTTGATACTGCTCCAGCACGTAGGTCACGGCCGCCGAAAAGTCCGGGTTCGCCCTGTGTGCACCCAGCCGCTCGACAAAGTCGTCCCGCAGGACGGGGTCGTTCAGTCGGGTCCCGGTAACGACGCCCGTGGCCGCCGCCCACACCGCGCGGGGCGTGTCCTGAAATGCGACCTGCATGCGATTCAGGTTCTCGACGGCCAGCGGCTTGTCACCCGTTTCAATGTGCGTTTCGATGATGCATCGCCAGAGGTGCACCGCACGTTCGCACATCGGATAGGCGGCGACGAAACGATGATAGATGTCCAAGGCCTTGCCGGGACTGCTGTAATCCCGGCGATACACCCAGGCGCAGTTCTCTACCCCTTGGAGGGTCTCCGAATCGTCGCAACCGCTCGCCAGCAGGGCATCCAGGACCGTGTCCGCTTCGGTGGGTTTGCCGGCCTTGAGCCAGGTCCAGGCCAAATCGGCCCGGGCACGACACGTCCGGGCATCCGTGGGATGCCATTCGATCAGCCGGGTATACAAGGCGGCCGCCTGATCCCAGACCTGGGCCTGTTGGAACTCCCACGCCACCCAGGACAACGCCTCATAATGTTGCTCAAACGTCGAATAGTAGGGCCCCAGCAAGGGCGCGACGACCTGTAGGGCCTCCTTGGTCTGTCCTTGGTCGAGGTGCGCCTTGGCGTATGAGCCGTAGACCCAGACGATCTCGGGGGCATCCGGATAGTCCCGGATCAGCCTCCAGTAGATGTCGAAGGCCTTGTCGTAATCGCCCAATTTGGACGAAAAACCCCACGCCAGGTCACGGGCGGGTTTGACCACCTCCGCTCCGGCGGTGGCGAGCCACTCATCGACGGCCGCCGCTGCCCCGGTTCGATCGCCCTTGTTGATAAGCTCCCAGATCGCCTGGACTTGTGAATCCACACCCGGCGGCGGGGTATCGGTAGCGAAAGTCGTTCCGACGAACCCTGTGAGGACCAGATATGCCATCCATATCCGACCGCGTGCGCCCAATGCCCAACTCGCACCGCCCATGATGGATTCCTCCTCAAAAAACCCCATTCCTTATGGGCTTGCCCAATTCAACCTTGTCCTTCCGGACACTCCTCATGTGAAAGTGTAGCCCGTATTCCCGGTCAGTCAAGAAAAAACAGACAAAGTCTTCTTGGCGACTCTGGCGTCAGAGGCCTTGGAAGTCAGGCGAGGAAGGACAACGGTCCGGATCGTTCCCTTCGGTTGCCGTCGGGGCAGCGGGGCAGGGAAAAGGGGGTTATTGTCTTGACAGTCCGCCGGCCGGGTCGTAGAAGGGGGCGGTTGGCGGCGCGGCGATGCGGGTCCCCGTAGCTCAATGGATAGAGCGTTGGCCTCCGGAGCCAAAGGTTAGAGGTTCGAATCCTCTCGGGGACGTTCTTCCTGCTTTCGAATCTCCCGCGGCTGGGTGTCTTGGTATCGCCCATCAGACAGGGTATTCTCCGGGCCGGTCGGCTGACCCGGTGAAGGACACGTTGACGGGGGCCCCAACCTGTCAAGTTGGCACGTCGGTCGTAGTTGGGTCTGGTAAAACTGGCAGTTTCACGGCGGCAGTCGGCCTGCGGCGGTTTTTACGCACTGTCGAGACTCTCTGCAAGTGCTTTTATGAACTGGATTTGTATCGGCCGCCAGCGTTTCTGGGCGACCGTGCTGGTATGTCTGGTATTGCGTTTGCAATACCCCCTGCATCGACGGGCCGTCGGCCTGTCTTGCGGGTAAGGACGGTTGCCGCCGGCAACCGGTGTCGGCCGGGTCCACGCGGGCCTGGGGGTCGATGCAGAAGACGCAAGAATCGTCAGGAAGGAGAAACAAGAATTATGGCAGTGAAGAATCTGGCGTTTGAGGCGGACGCTCGCACTGCACTGTTGGCCGGGGCGGAGAAACTGGCCACGGCAGTGCGATCCACGCTGGGCCCACGGGGCCGGACGGCGATCATCGACAAGGGCTGGGGGGGACCGAAGGTCACCAAGGATGGCGTCACGGTGGCCGAGGAGATCGACCTGATCGACAAGACGGAGAACATGGGCGCCAAGCTGGTGCGCGAGGCGGCCAGCAAGACCAGTAAGGTCGCCGGCGACGGCACGACGACCGCGACAGTGTTGGCCGAGGCGATGTTCAGGGAGGCCTTCCGAAACGTGGCCGCCGGCGCCGATCCGATGAGCCTGTATCGCGGCATCCAAAAGGCTGTTCAGGCCGCCGTCGAGCAGTTGGAGGCGCAGGCCAAACCCGTCGACATCGCCAAAAAGGACGACATCATCCACGTGGCGGCCATCAGCGCCAACAACGACGTGGAGATCGGCAAGAAGATGGCCGAGGCCTTCCAGCGGGTGGGCAAGGACGGCGTCATCACCGTTGAAGAGGGCAAGAGCCTGGAGACGACCGTCGAGTACGTCGAGGGCATGCAGTTTGACCGGGGGTTCCTCAGTCCGCACTTCGTGACCAATCAGGATAGCATGACGTGTGAGTTGGACCGGCCTTTCATCCTGGTCTACGAGGATAAGATCGGCAACGTACAGAAGATCGTGCCCTTGCTGGAGGCGGTCGCCAAGAGCAAGCGGCCGCTGTTGATCATCGCCGAGGACGTCGAGGGCGAGGCCCTGGCGACCCTGGTGGTCAACAAGCTGCGGGGCATTCTCAAGGTGGCCGCGGTCAAGGCCCCCGGCTATGGCGATCGCCGCAAGGCGATGTTGGAAGATATCGCCGCGATGACCGGGGCGCAGGCGATCTTCAAGGACTTGGGCATCGAGCTGGACACGGTGCAACTGAGCCAGTTGGGCCAGGCCAAGAAGGTCACGATCGACAACGACAACACCATCATCGTCCAGGGGGCGGGTTCTTCGGCCGCGATCCAGGGCCGCATCGGGCAGATTAAGGCCGAGCTGGAAACGACCACCAGCGACTATGACCGGGAGAAGTTGCAAGAGCGGTTGGCCAAGCTGACCGGCGGCGTCGCCCAGATCAACGTCGGTGCCGGCAGCGAAGCCGAGATGAAGGAGAAGAAGGCCCGGATCGAAGATGCGTTGCACGCGACGCGTGCGGCCATCGAAGAGGGCATCGTGCCCGGGGGCGGGGTGGCGCTGGTGCGCTGCATCGCCACGGTCAAGGGGCTCAAGCTCGCGGGTGACGAGAAGACCGGCGCGGCCATCGTCGCCAGGGCGCTGCGGATGCCGTGCTACTGGATCGCCGAGAACGCCGGGGCCGTGGGCAACCTCGTGGTGAACAAGGTCGCCGAGGGCAAGGGCGGATTCGGCTACAACGCCGATACGGGCACGTACGAGGACCTGTTGGCCGCGGGCGTGATCGACCCGGTCAAGGTCACGCGGATCGCGTTGCAGAACGCCGCGAGCGTGGCGGGGTTGCTGTTGACGACCGACTGCGTCGTGACGGAGAAGCCCGAGAAGAAGAAACCGGCCGGTGGACCGGGCATGGATGACATGGGTGGCATGGGCGGCATGGGCGGGATGATGTAATCCGGCCATGGGCTCCTGCGAGGAATAGGCAGCCAAGAGAGAGCAAAACCTGAGGAGAGAATCCTATGAAGCTCAAACCGTTGGATGATCGTGTGGTGGTCAAGCCGAATGAGGCGGAAGAGAAGACGGCCGGCGGGATCGTGCTGCCGGACGCGGCCAAGGAAAAGCCCCTGCAGGGCAAGGTGATTGCGGTCGGTCCGGGCAAGTTGCTGGACAACGGCAAGCGAGGCGAGATGTCGGTCAAGAAAGGCGACACCGTGGTGTTCGGCAAGTACGGCGGCAGCGACATCGAGATCGACGGCACGGAGTACAAGATCCTTCGCGAAAGTGAGATCCTGGGCATCGTGGACAAGAAGTAGGGACACAGACAGGGGCCCCGGTCCCTGGGAGGATAGCACGAAATGGCAAAGCAGATGATGTTTGATCAGACGGCCCGCACGCAACTGCGTGAGGGGCTCGGCACGCTGGCGGCCGCCGTGAAGGTCACGATGGGGCCGACGGGGCGCAACGTCCTGCTGCAGAAGAGCTTCGGCTCGCCGAAGATCACTAAGGACGGCGTGTCGGTCAGCAAGGAGATCGAGCTGGGCGCCAAGTTCAAAAACATGGGCGCCAAGATGGTCAACGAGGTGGCCAGCAAGACCAGCGACGTCGTCGGCGACGGCACGACGACGGCGACGGTGCTGGCCGAGGCGATCTACGACGAGGGACTCAAGTACGTCACCGCCGGCGTGAATCCCGTGGCCGTGCAGCGCGGGATTACCAAGGCGGCCCAGGTGGCGATGGACTACATCGCCTCGATCGCCAAGCCGGTCAAGACCCGCGACGCGAAGGTCAAGGTCGCCACGATCAGCGCCAACAATACGCCGGAGATCGGCGAGATCATCGCCGATGCGCTCGAAGCAGTGGGCGATGAGGGCGTGGTCGAGGTCGAAGAGGGCAAGGCCCTGCAGAACGAACTGACCGTGGTCGAGGGGATGCAGTTCGACAAGGGCTACCTGTCGCCGTACTTCATGACCAACCCTGAGACCCTGCAGGCGGAGTTCGAGGACGCCTACATCCTGCTGCACGAGAAGAAGATCTCGAACCTGCGCGAGTTCGTGCCGCTGCTGGAGCGGGTGGTGCAGACGGGGCGGCCCCTGGTGGTGATCGCCGAAGACGTGGAGGGCGAGGCGCTCACGGCCCTGGTCATCAACCGGTTGCAGGGCGTGCTGAAGGTCGCGGCGGTCAAGGCGCCCGGCTTCGGCGATCGCCGTAAGGCGATGTTGCAGGACATCGCGATTCTCACGGGCGGCCAGGTCATCACCGAGGACCTGGGCATCAAGCTGGAGAAGGTCGAGCTCTCGATGCTCGGTCAGGCCAAGAAGGTGCTGGTCGGCAAGGACACGTGTACCCTTATCGAGGGGGCCGGCGCCAAGAAGGATATCACGGCCCGATGCGATCAGATTCGTCATCAGATTGAAAAGACGACCAGCGATTACGATCGGGAGAAGCTTCAGGAACGCCTGGCCAAGCTGACCGGCGGGGTCGCCGTGATCAAGGCCGGTGCGGCGACCGAGGCGGAGATGAAGGAGCGCAAGGACCTCTTGGACGATGCGCTGCACGCGACCAAGGCGGCCATCGAAGAGGGCGTGGTGCCCGGCGGCGGCGTGGCGTTCCTGCGGGCGATTCCGGAGGTCGAGAAGGCGCGTTCGAAGGCCCGCGGCGATGAGCGCATCGGGTTTGACATCGTCGTCGGCGCGCTGAAGGCGCCGACCCGTCAGATCGTGGATAACGGTGGCGGCGACGGCGACGTGGTCGTGGCGCAACTGCTGGAGAAGAAGGGCAACGAGGGTTACGACGCCTCCACGGGTGAGTTCGTGGACATGGTCAAGGCCGGCATCCTGGACCCGGCGAAGGTCGCCCGGACCGCCTTGCAGAACGCCGCGAGCGTGGCGGGTTTGATGCTGACGACGAACGTGCTTATCACGGACGTGCCGGACGACGATAAGGAAAAGGCCGAGATCGGCGCGATTCTGTAAGCGCGGGATGTCGGTGGGCCGGACATGGGACGGACGGCGTGGGCCTGAACCTCGCCGTCCGTTTCAATGAACAGGGATGTGCGTCGCGAGGGAAGTCATGGCCAAACGCGACTACTACGATGTGTTGGGAGTCAAGCGGGACGCCTCGCAGGAGGAGATCAAGCGCGCGTACCGGCGTTTGGCGATGAAGTACCATCCCGACAAAAATCCTGGCGATAAGGAGGCCGAGGCCAAGTTCAAGGAGTGCGCCGAGGCCTACGAGGTCCTGGGCAACGCGGAGAAGCGGCGCAAATACGACCAGTACGGCCACGAGGGACTGCGGGACGCCGGCATGCATGATTGGTCGCGGATGCACGTCGATGACATCAGCGACATGTTCAGCGACATCTTCGGCGATTTCTTCGGAGGAGGGCGGCGAGGCCGCCGGACGGCTCATCGGGCCACACGCGGCTACGATCTGGAAACCGCGGTGGAGCTGAGTCTCGAGGAGATCGCCCACGGGACCGAGAAGACGATCGAGTTTACGCGGCAGGACACGTGTACGACGTGCCAGGGGACCGGATGTGCCCGCGGGCGCAGTCCCTCGGTGTGCCCGACGTGCGGCGGCACCGGTCAGGTGCAGCGGGCCGGACTGGGGGGCTTCTTTCAGATGGTCTCGACGTGTCCGAATTGCCAGGGGATGGGGCGTGTGATCACCGATCCCTGTCCGAAGTGCCGGGGCAAGACCACCGTGCCCAAGAAGCGCACGCTGACGGTGAAGATTCCGCCGGGGGTGCACGAGGGCCAGGGCGTTCGCGTCGCCGGTGAAGGCGAGCCCGGCCACAACGGGGGCCCGCGGGGTGATCTGTACTGTTACGTGCGGGTGCGGGCGCATCCGTTCCTGATGCGCGACGGCGACGACCTGATCTGCACCGTGCCCATCAGCTTCACACAGGCGGCGCTGGGAACGCTGTTGGAGGTGCCCACGCTGGATGGGACACGGCAACTGCGGATTCCACCGGGCACGCAGCACGGCAACGTCTTCCGCATCAAGGGGCAGGGCCTGCCCAATATCCGCACGCAACGGCGGGGGGATGAGCTGGTCCGCGTAACGGTGGAGATTCCGCGGCACTTGAGCCCGGCCCAGGAGAAGCTGCTCCGGACGTTCGCCGAGACCGAGGACAAGCAGGTAATGCCCGAAAGCCGCGGCTTCTTTGAACGATTGCGTCAACACTTCGGAAATAACTGAGGCGTGAGACGTTGATATGTTACGATGGTGAGTGAGATGAAGAAGGCCGAATCGCACAAGTCGAAACCTGAGACAGCACCCCAGACACGTCCGGGGTCGCCACCGGACGCCCAGACAAAGGCACAATCCCAGCAGACGCGGGAACCGGCATCGGGGCCCCGGGCCGATGGAGCGACGGAGACCTTGGAGAAGAAGATCGCCGAATTGGAGCAGGCGAACGCGGACTTGCGTGAGCAGTACCTTCGGTTGCAGGCCGACTATGCGAATCACGAGAAGCGCACGCTCAAACGGATCGCCGACGACGTGGATCGGCAGAAGCGCACGTTGTTGATGGCATTGTTGCCGTCGCTGGACAATTTCCCGGCGGCCCTGGCTCACGCCGAGGCGGCCAAGGACGGGGGGCCGGATGCCGTGACCGGCCTGGTGGAAGGTGTGCGGCGGGTTTTCCAGCATCTGTTGGATGCGCTGGCGGCGCAAGGCGTGGTGCGGATTGACGCGGTGGGCCAGCCGTTCGATCCGGCGGTCCACGAGGCCATGATGCAGCGGTGTGACCCGCAACAGCCCGACGGCGTCGTTTTGGAGGAGGTGCAACCGGGATATCTTCTGGAGGGGCGCCTCTTGCGCCCGGCCAAGGTGATCGTGAATAAGCACGTGACGGGCCAGGGCCCGGCGGAGACCCCCGAAGGGGCCCCGGCCGAGCCGGATGAGCCGGGTGATGGAGACTAGCCGTGCCGACGTATGAGTATGCCTGTGGGGCGTGTGGGTTTTGTTTCGAGCGGTTTCAGTCCATTACCGCACGGCCGCTGCGAAAGTGCCCGCAATGCGGCCGTATGCAACTGAATCGATTGATCGGCACCGGGGCGGGCATTCTGTTCAAGGGCAACGGCTTCTACGAGACCGACTACCGCAGCGACAGCTATAAGCAGGCCCAGAAGAAAGAGGGCAACGGTTCCGCCGGCGGATCGGGCAAGCCGGCCGACGAGGGCGCCGGCAAAGGGCCCCCAAAAAAGGCGGCCACGGGCGATTCCGCGGGTGCCCCCTCCGGGGGTTCGGCAAAACCGTCCGGCGGCTCCAAGCCGGAGACGTCTTGAACCCCGCTGAGGTCCGGTGTACGGCAGAATGCCGATGCGGGGTTTCAGGAACCCACCACCACGGGATTGGTCCAGGCGTACCGGCCAAGTGGATCAATGACCTCGGCCCGTATCCATCGGGGCGGGTGCGCAGCCGCGAACTCCCATCGGGCGGTCGTGATCGTCTGCCCCTCTTCGGCCTTGAAGACCCGGCCGCCACCGGTCCCGTCGTACTGGAAACGGATTTGCGAAACCGGCGATGACCGAAGGCTGGCGACTCCACCTCTAACGGCAAAATCCTCGACGGTCGGGCCGCACGAGGCATAGTAACTGCCTTTGGCGAGGGCGTTCATCACGGCCGACTTGTCCAGTCCCGCGGCTTTCACCATCGTCCAGCCCACATTGATCTCCCTGCTGCTGTGCACATCATCCGTGGCCATGCCGGTGAGCATCCATCCTCTGTTGAGGGCCTGGTCCCAATGCACATTGCCAAATCCCTTGCCCCATCTAACTTGGCAGACCGCGTTGAAGACCTCCACGCCCATGTAGCCACGGATCTCGGACATTTCCTCGACGGTGTGAGCCGTCCAGTAGGGGTGGGCGTAGATGACCTTGCCGCCGACGCGGAGAACCCTGTCCACAAGCTCCTGGGCCTGGAGCGTTCGATCGAGTTCGAAGGGATGTGGAAGATCCAGGCAGAGCAGATGATGGGCCGGGGCGCCCGTGCCCGTTTGCGGGTGGGCCTCCATGCCGCAGATCGCCAAGAACCGATCATCGGAAAATCGCGAAAGATCGTTGGTTTTCCAGTGATCCGTCACGGCCACGATGGCATAACCGAGGTCTCGATATTGCGCCAGCCGCGTCGGCACGTCCACGTCTCCATCTGAGGTGGTGGTGTGGACATGGAAGGCCGCTTTATACCACTGGCCCTTCTGCTCAAAGGGATTGACCGGGGGGGCCAGTTGCGGCGGGGTTGCCGCCGGCGATTCTCCGGCGACGCCCGATCCGGATGAAGCGACTGTGTATGCCGTGACAATACCGGTGGTTTTGATGAATGATCGCCTGTCCATCATGCCTCCCATAAGCCGACGTCTTACGCTGCCCCGCGTGTCCCTGCGATGGGCCCCGCAGTCAGCCACCGGCCAAGCACTCTACACGGCGGCCCGGCGGTTGTCAAAGTCTGTCGCCGACATCGCCGCCGGACGCGAGGGCCCGCGGTAGCCCCTGACCCTGCGGCGAGCTCTTCGCCCTCTGACAAGAACCACGCCAACCGGGCGATTTCTTCTGAACCCGGCGCGCAGGGTTTGGGCACGACTGGCTCTGTCCTTCTGTTGACGTGGTATACAGACGGATGCCAAACCGAGGCCACGAGGGCCAGAAGGTCTTTGGGACATCATCGGAAATGCTCGTAAATCTTTGTATGCCCTTCGTTTATGAAACGCGTCCGGAGGGACTCGAACCCCCAGCCCTCGGTTCCGAAGACCGATACACGGCGTCATCACCGCCCGAAAACCGCGTTCTCGGCCTCATAAACGCGGTACTGACTGTCATTGGCTGCCGGTTTGTTTCGTTAAAACCGATACCAAACCGATACCAAGTTTCCGGAGGCGTTACTAATCATTTAGCGGCAGCCCCGTGTCTGCTCATGTTGTCACGTTTGTTGAGCATTTTTCACACTTTTCTCTTGACATCGCAAGTGTGTGGCGATACAATTTCTCCAGAAATTGGTTTTTCCCCTCCGGTGTGGGGGGCCGGTCCGTGTTCGGCCCCCACGTGTGAACCGGGGGGTCCGTTGAAAGGGCGAAGCATGAGGGTGCTGAAGGCAATTCTGTGGGGGCTGGTTGCGGGGGCCCGGTGCCTGTGGTGGCCCGAGGGGCGGAGGGTCTGGCCATGATCGCGTACGACGCGTGGAAGCTCCAGACGCCGCCGGAGGCGCCAATCGCAGGGATCTGCGAGTGCGGCTGTGAGACGGAGATGACCGTCCACGAGGGAGCCTGCTGCGAGTTGTGCGGGGCCTCGGTTCGGTCCGGCGAGGGCGGATGCCTGCGGGAGTGTGCGGCCTGTGGTCAAAGCGGCTGCCGGGCCTGCCTGGTCGAGGTCGAGGGCGAGTGGTTCTGCGAGGAGTGCCGGCCCGCGGGGGAGGGAACCTGACGATGGGGACCTATCCAGACGTCGGATCGGCGGGGCGCTCCAAGCGGTGTCCGTACATCCCCGGCCAGCCAAGACAAGAGGCCCGGCAGCGGCGTCTCACGACGGCGATCGAGGACCTGGACCGGCTGGTGAAGTGGGCCGTCGAGAATCACATCGGCATGGCCCTGCGAGGCGAGGGACAGCACTGGATTCTGAAGGCGGGCCGACGCCGGATCGACTGGTGGCCGTCCTCGGCCAAGATGGTCCGGGATCAGGAGTGGGCTCGTGGGATACAGGTCCACGACGTGGATCAGTTGATCCACCTGGCGGCGCGCCACTTCAGGGTTAGGGAGGACCGGCCATGATCGCCACCTCCGAAAAACCCGTGTACCACCAGAGCCACCTGAAAAAGTTCGAGCTGTGCGCCTACGGGTACTACCTGGACGTGATCGAGAAGCGCCGGGGCCTGGGCAACTTCTGGACGGCTCGGGGCAACGGCGTGGACGCGGCCCGGAACCTGGACCTGCAGCAGAAGATCACGACGGGTGAGGATTTGGCCGTGGAGGAGTTGTGCGATGCGGCCCGGGACGATGTGCGGCGGCGGGTGATGGAGGACGAGCTGGACGACAAGGACCCGCAGTTGGAGGGCCTGGGCAAACGGGCGGCAGCGGCCCGGATCATCGACACCACGGTGCCGCTGGTGAGGCTGGACCGGCGGGAGTTCCTGCCCGGGATCCAGCCCGCGCACGTCCAGCAGTTCTTCGAGCTGAGTTTGCCGGACTATCCGTTCGATGTGGCCGGGACCCTGGACACGTTGACCGCCGATGCCGTCCTGATCGACCTCAAAACCACGCGGGCCAAGTGGCATGAGCAAAAGGTGGCGGCGGGGTATCAGCCGGCGCTGTACACGCTGGGCGTGCGGACGGCGCTGGGGGTCGAGCCGCGGTGGTTCGAGTACCAGATCCTGATTGCGACCAAAACGCTCCGCACGCAGCGGATCGTGGTGGCCGTGACGGAGGCCATGATCGGGTCGGTGATCCGCCGGTTCGAGGTGATGCACCAGGCGATCACGGCGGGCGTCTTCCCGCCGGCGGATCGGGGAAGCTGGAAATGTTCGCCGACGTGGTGTCGGCATTATCGGCATTGCAAGTACGTGCAGGCGTGAAAGGGCGGGTGATGGATACGATGGAACCAGTCAGAGCGGAGATCAAGAGGCGCCAGGCGTCCGCCTTCGGGCGGACCGAGGGCGGATCATCGGCGATCGTGCGGGCGGAGATTGACTCGCAGATTGCGACGGCCAAGGAGTACCCCCGGGACATCCGGGCCTTTAAGGACCGGCTGATGAGCATGGCCACGATCGACCCGGAGACGGCGGCGGGCTGCTACTACGCTTTGCCGCGGGACGGCAAGACGGTCGATGGGCCGAGCATCCGGATGGCGGAGATCGCCCTGGCGGCGTATCAGAACTGCATCGCCGAGGCGGACGTGGTGGACGAGGACGAGCGGTACGTCTACGCGATCGGGATGTGCCGGGACCTGGAGAACAACACGGCGGTGCGGATGAAGGTCCGGCGGCGGATCACGGACAAGCACGGTCGTCGGTACAGCGACGACATGATTGCCGTGACGGCCAACGCGGCGTGCGCGATCGCGCTGCGAAACGCGATCCTTAAGATCGTCCCGGCGGCGTACGTCAAGCCGGTGTACGTGCGGTGCCGGCAGGTGGCGGTGGGTCAGGCCAAGAGCCTGGCGAACCGGCGGGCGGAGGTGCTGGCGAAGCTGGTGAAGATGGGGGCCACGGAGGACCGCGTGCTGTACGCGGTGGCCCGGCGCAACGTCGATGAGATCACGGCCGACGACCTGGCCAAGCTGATCGGGATGGGCACGGCGGTCTACGAGGGCGAGACGAGTCTGGATGAGGCGTTCCCCGAGCCGCCCAAGCAATCCGACCCCACCACGAACGGCACGGTGCGGGCGACGGCCAAGGCACAGGCGCCCGAGCCCGATGAGGCCGAGACCAACGAGGCCGGAGAACCAGGCGACCCAGGGCCGCTTGACCCGGAGCCGGAACCCCAACGCACGTCCCGCCGCACGCGTCAGACAACGAATCCCCCTTCGGCGGACCAGACGACCAGCCGGCGGGTCAACTTCTTTGCGGAGGAGTAGCCGTGAGACTCAAAGGCATCGAAATCAAACGCTTCGCGGGGATCCGTGAGGCACAGATCGACCTGGGGCGGCCGGTAACGATGTTCATCGGACGCAATGCCCAGGGCAAGAGCAGCATCCGTGACGCGATCGCGTTCGCGTTGACGGGGATGGCCCGCGGGATCACGAAGGCCAAGGATCACGCGCTGCTGGCCAACGACGGCGGTAAGGCGATGGAGGTCACGCTGACGTATGAGGATGAGGGGGACGACTGCATCACCCGCCGCGACGCCAAGGGCGGTTTCAAAGGGGCGCTGGACAGCCCGCTGATCGCGTACTGCCTGGAGCCGTTGAGGTTCATGGGGCTGGCCGCCAAGGAACGGGCGGCGATTCTCACGGCGGCCCTGGGGTCCCAAGAGGACGTGGTGCAGGCCGTGCTGGCCAGGCACCTGCCGAACATCGACGACGACATCGCCATGGAGATTCGGTCGTCCGGGATCGACCGCTTCAACGTCGAACAGCTCCGGGAGAAGGGCTTTGTGACGTGCCGGCGCGTGTACAAGCGGGAGCTGGCGCAGATTCCATCCGCCTGCGGCGGACCGAGGCCCGAGAGCTATGGCCTGCCGGCCGGCTTCGACGCCGGCGCCGCCGAATCCGCCTTCGGCGAATTGGAGGTGCTGGAAAAGCGAATCGAGAAGGGCCAGCAGATGGTCGGGGCCCGACAGGCGGCGCTGCAGCGACAGGCCGAGTCCGTGGCGCTGGACAAGCAAATCGACGAATTGCAGAGCCAGCGGCAGCCCGTGGGCAAGGGGGTGGATTTCGATGAGGTCGTTCAGCGGCTCGGCCAGGTCGATGTCCTGCTCACGCTTCTGGAGCAGGCGCAGCAAACCAGCCTCTGTCCGGTGTGCGGGAAGGCGGGGGTGCCGGTGGAGTTCGTGAAGGTGGGCAACGAGCTGGCGGCGTGGGCCGAAAAGTACCGCGCCACGGTGGAGCGGGTGCAGCGGGCGGAGGCGGCCAACGCCAGGATCGACACGCAGATCGACGGCCTGGTGGCGCGATTGGAGGCGTTGCGGTCACAAGACTCGGCCACCTTGCCCGCCGGGAGCCAGGACAGGCTGGCAGAGCTGCAACAGCAGAGGGACCACCTCCAAACCCAGGTGCAGGCGTATCGGCGTTTCTGTGAGGACCTGGGACGTTTCCAGGCCGGCCAGCAGCGGGCCGAACGGCTGCGGGAACTGATTGCCGAGTGCGACGAGGCGGTGGACCTGCTCAAGGACGGCGGCGTGATTCAGTCCGAGATCGCCGCCGCGGGCCGGGCCCTGCCGATTCATGAGGCCCTGAAAGAGGCGTGGGGCGTGCAGGACTTCGAGATCCACGACAACGGCGAGATCGTCCTGCACGGTCGGCCGATTGAGCTGGCCAGCACGAGTGAGCAATACCGCGTGGCGGGACTGGTGGCCCTGGCGCTGGCACAGATCGGGGGCGTGGGGTTTGCGGCCCTGGACGGGTTCGAGGTGCTGACCAGCCGGTTACGCAACCGCTTCCTGTCGGCGATCGAGGATGCCGGTGTGGAGAACGTGTTGGTGTTCTGCAGCGCAGAGAACGGCGTGCCGCCGGTCCGCCATAGGCGGATGCCCGACTGGCTGGGCGTGTACACGGTCAACGAGGGACGGGTGGAGGCGATCCATGGCGGCTAGACGGATGCCGGTGACGGCACGCGAGCGAAGGGAGTTCCAGCACGTCATGACACAGACCGAGAAGGCGATGGCGGCGGAGCTGGCAGAGATGCCACGATCCTTTGTGGACATCAGCGGGCAGGACGCATTCGAGCAGGCGTCCAGCCTGTGGCGCCTCGGCGCGGGCCAGATCCCGGCGTGCATGGCGATCTTTGTGAGGACGTTTGCATGAATCCGCCTTCGGCGGACCGGGAAGTCGTCGGCGGCGGAGCCGGCGCGTTTCGGGGTGATCGTCACGCCCGGCAGGGTCGGGGATGAATATTCACGGACGGATGTAGGAGAACGGAGTCATGTTGATCTTGTGCAGAAATCCAGGGCAAAGCCTCATCATCGGCGATGAGATCACGGTGAGAATCCTGAGCGTTCGCGGGGATCGGGTGCGGGTGGGCGTGGAGGCCCCCCGGCGGATGGAGGTCCACCGTGAAGAAGTCGTGCAGCGTATACGCCGCCGGGCCGAGCGGGCGGCATCGTCTCCAGAACCGGCGGGTGGTTCCCGATAGGGGGCCCCCGCCCCTTTTTGGGTGGGAGCGTGGGCATGGGCATACGAATCAGGGATTGGGACGCACGCTACGAGGTGAACGAGAGCAACCGGGAATGGAAGCCCGGCGACCCGAAACGCAAGGGGCCCCTGGAGTATGTGCGGTCGGCGTGCCGGGGCCGGGATCAGGGCGTGGGGTACCGGTATCTGCTGGCGGTCGCGGGGGACTTGGCTCCGGCGGTGTTTGGGGTGTTCCACAAGCTGCTGGAGATCGCGGCCTCGGAACCGGCCCAGAAGCGCAACGGAACCGTGTACAATCACCACGGGCAGCCGGCCGGCGCAGATGAGCTGGCGTTCATCATGGGGTTTCCAGTGGGGATCGTCGCGCGATCCATCGAGGTCCTCTGCGATTCGCGGATTGGCTGGCTGGAGGTCGTCCCGCAGGATTCCGCGACGGCCGCGGAAATCCGCGACGACCGCGAGAATCCGCGAGGCTCGCGGAAATCCGCTTCAATCCCAAGACCAATCCCAAAACAGAGACAGAGACAAAAACAATCCCAAGACCAATCCCAAGAAGCGTTAGCCCGGGGGAGTACGTACAGGGGGACTGAACACGACAAGCCGCCCCCGGTTGAGCTTGGGGTTGGGGTTGAACAGAAATCCTCCTGTCGGTCCTTGGGATTGGACTTGAACAGGCCCGAGCTGGCCCGCCAGCGGATGCTGCTGGCGCTGCATGACATCATGCCCCTCAACGGCCAGGAACAGCTCACGTTCGGCAATGCGTTTCGGCACATGGTCGATGCGGTGGTGACGGGGATGTTGGACCCGCCGATGCTGGACGCGGTGGTACTGGAGTGGGCGCCGCAGGTGATGCGCACGGCGGTGCGAAACAAGAAGGGCCTGCTGATGAAAATGATCCAGAAGGAAACCGGCTACCGGGGCAACGGAAAGCTGCTGGTGCCGGGAAAGGCAGGTGCGGGATGAATGTGGTCACGATGTACAACTTCGGCGACCGAGAGGCGTACCGGGCGATGGGCACGGTGCCGCTGTACGAGGTCCAGCTTGCCGCGACAGACTGGCCGGAGCAAACCTGCAAGTGGGTGGAGTTCGCCCACCAGAACGGCCTGGGTGTCACCTACGCGGCGATCCCGACACGCACGAAACCGGACGAAACACTCAGCCAGCGCATGACGAGGCACGGGACGTACCTGGACCGGCTGCACCAGGTGCTCGGCAAGGTGCCGCTGGTGGCCATCCTGCTGAACGACGAGGTACGGGTGGCCACGGAGGCCGAGGCCGAGGCCCGGCTGCTGGAAGCGACCGTGTGGACGGCCGTGTTCAAAAGCGCGTTTCCGGAGGTGCCGCTGATCCGCTGGTACTGGTCGCGGGCGGGGCTGTACGACCGGCGCAAGGGCTGGGAGCCGGGGCGGTACTGGGACGGCAAGGGGCCGCGGGACGTGGTGCACACGGTGTGCTACTACCCCGACGACTGGCCCAGCAACGTGACGCAGTTGATCCCGGCGGTGCAGGAGGCACGAGACGAATCTTTGCCGCTGGCGGTCACGGTGAGTCTGGGCGTGGCGTACGACGCCGATCAGACAGGGTTGCAGGCCGTGGAGTACGACGTGCGGGCATCCCAGGCGTGGGCGCACGTGCTGAGGCTGCTCGGTGTGGAGTGGGTGTGGGTGCATCCGTCTCCGGGCGATGAGCGGTACGCCTCCACGATGGGGCGGCATCTGCAGGCGTTTCTGCAGGAGGTCAAACGCAAGTAGCAAGCACGGTGGCGAAAAGCGCGCACGGAGGCTGAACGATGCGAAGGGATCTGACATGCAACAAAGTGCTGGAGGTGACGCTGATCGTGGTGGCCGGCCTGGCCCTGGGGGGCGGTCTTGTGGGACCGATCTGCCGGGCCCTGGTGGACCCGAACGAGTGCATCCCCTACAGGCCGCCGCAACGTGGCCACGAGGAAACGAGCGTGATCCGGATCACGGAGCGGGCGACGGGGATGCCGTATGTGTGGGTGATGGCGCACAACTGGCTGCGGGAGGACAATCCGCCTTCGGCGCACGGCGATCTGAAGATCACCGATCCGAGCCAGTTCACGATCTCTGATCCGAACGCGATCACGGTGCGGATCGTGCGAATCTACCCGCTGCTCGACTGCAAGTCGTACCCGTGGGTCAACCTGGCGGGCGACCTGAACAACGACGGGCGCGTGGACCTCAAAGATTTGGACCTGTACAGCCAGTGGTGGCTGGCGGACTGGGTGCCGCCGTATGCGCCGGCGGAGAATGGCTGATGGCGTGAAGGAGCGTTGGAGGGATGAACTGCATGAGACTGGAAACACTCAAGAGCGGGCGCGAGTGCCCGGACGTGGTGGGCGTGTTCGTGAAGCTGGACGATGAGGCGGGCCTGGCCGCGGCCCTGGTGTACGCGGCGCGGGGACGATTCACGCATCTGTTCCTGGGGGCCAGTGGCTTGGCGGCTCAGGATCGGTTCGAGCAGGTGCGGGGGCGCTTCCTGCATGTGGGGCACGTCTGCCGCGTGCGCCAGATCAGGCCAGTCCTGGTCGGGCACCTGTGGCCGGTGGAGTCCGACCCCGGCGCGCTCCTGTTCAAACCGGATCACTACCTGGAGCGGCTGACGGACCTGTCGGCCTGGGCCGAGGAACTGGGACGGCTGACCGGCCAGGCGTGGGAGACCGCCCTGGACACGGAGGCGTATGGCGCAGCGGCTAAGAACATGCCAAGGGACTGGACGGATGACGATCCGCCTTCGGCGGACCGATTGGCGACCCTGCTGGGAGGGCTGGATGCGCCGCGTCCTGCGTACGTTTGGCCTGCCGGTCCGCCGAAGGCGGACCGTGCGGACCGTGCGTATATAAACCTGCTGGCGCTGCTCGCCGCCAAAGGCCGCGTCACGGAACACACGCTTCGCCGAGCGCAGTATGAGACCTGGATGAAAGGGCTGGCCTATGAGGCCGAGGCCAGGATGCTGAGCATCGCCCCCGAGGACCCGAACCACTGGACCTGGAAGGATTTCTTCGGGCAGACGGGGCCGCGTATCGCGCTGCCGCTCGCAGGCGGCAATGATGGACTGGCCAAGCTGCGGCTGGCCGTGGAGGTGTTTGGGGCATGAGCCGCACGAAGATCGAGTGGACCGACGACGAGTCACATCGTGGATAGCTTGCGGCCCTTGACCGGGCACTTGGCCGGGGGCGGGCGAACACGGGAGCAACCAGTAAGGAGCGAAGGATGGGTCGATACGCCGAACACACGCAGGTCAGCGCAGGTCGCAGCCGGGAGCAGATCGAAAGGCTGCTGCGACGGTACGGAGCCGATCAGTTCGCCTACGCCACCAGTGCGGACCGGGCAATGATCGGCTTCATCCTGGGCGGACGCAAGGTGCAGATCGCCATGCCTCTGCCGCCGATGGACGAGTTCACGCGCACGGAAAAGGGCCGCCCGCGCAAGCGCGATGCGGCACTCCAGGCATGGGAGCAGGAGTGCCGGCGTCGGTGGCGGGTGCTGCAGCAGGTGATCCTGGCCAAGTTCGAGGCCATCGAGTGTGGGGTCACGACGCTGGAGGCCGAATTCCTGGCGTTCATGTCGTTGCCGGGCGGGGAGACGGTGGGCGAGCGCTTCATCCCGCAACTGGAGCAGGTTCTGCAAGGCACGGTCCAGCAGCTCTTGCCGGAGAGACGGAGAGGATGATCGAGGACCGTAGGCCCGGGCGCTGGTGCGGCCCCGCCGCGGCGGGCTCGTGGCCCTGCGGGCGAGGGTCGAGGTGATTCGGGAGGCGAGCGAGAAACGATGACGACGAGTCCGTGCGACGAAGGCGGATTGGACCTCCAGCCCCAGTCCGAGCTGGTGGAGGTGAAGCCCCGCAAGGCGACCCGCCCCACGGTGAAGCTCTACGACGCGTTCTGCCCGCGGTGCCTTCATCTGTGGGCCCGGCCGCACCGCGTGTACCGATGCCCGAAGTGTGGCTTCCTGGGGGTGACCCAGCTTCCCGGGGCGCCGGCTGGAGCGACCCACAAGCAAAGAACCCAACACGAAAACGAGCCGGTGCAATACGGGAGGCGCCCGTGAGATGATCATAGAGTTTGCCATACCCGGCAGGCCGCAACACCAGGTCCGGCACCGGGATCGGAGTCAGGGAGGCAAGTACGATCCGTGCAAGCGGGCCAAGGGGCAGTTCGCGCTGCTGGCGCGGCGGTGGGCTCCACCGGTCCCCCTGGCCGGCCCGTTGCAGGTGGACATGGAGTTCTACTTTGCCCGGCCCAAGAGTCATTATCGCACCGGGCGATACGCCGGCCGGCTCAAGGCCACGGCGCCCTTGTTCCACACAAGTCGGCCCGACCGGGACAACCTGGAGAAGTTCGTCCTGGATGCGTTGGCCGGCCTGTTCTGGACAAACGATGCGCGGGTGTGTGACGGCCGGAGCCGAAAGCTCTACGGCGACCCGCCGCGAACGGTCGTGACGATCACTGTCCTGCCGGAGGCGGGATACGAACGAGGCGCATGATGAATCGGGTGTTGCCACCTGCAGGAGACGTTCGACCCCGGCTGGCCGGGACAGTGGTCACGCAGGTGCGGGTCGAGATCCAGGGCGAACAGTTGACGGCCGCCCGAGAAGAGGCGGGCCTGTCACAGACCCGGTTGGCGGCCCTGTGCGGGTGGAGCCAGTCCCGACAGTGTCAGCTCGAGCGGCCGGGCCGGGTCCGCATGGAGGAGGAGACGTTTCGGCGGATCGAGCGGGCCCTGTCGGGGCGGTGAGAGCTGCCTGTATGACAGAGAGATGCGCGAGATGTGGCGTGTCCATGGCAGGCACGTACATGCGCGATTCCGTAAACCCTTCGCTCCCCAATGCAGTTGGTTTTCGATCCGACCCGCACGGCCGATTTGGCCCGATCCCTGACACAGACCGGGCATTTCATCCCAAAGGTATCCGCCCTGGCGATCGTCGAGTTGACGAGTAGGATCAGCAAAGCAACGATCACAGCAATTGGTGAAGAACTGCTCCCTGATCCAGTTAGCCCTGTCCACGACGCTCTTCTCCACGAACCACGCCCCACGTTTCCTGCAGATTCTTTGGCTATGAGATTCTCTGAAGGTGTCATTTTTTTTCGAGTAAGGCCTGTTTTTCTCTTCACAGGCGGCGATTTCAGGTCCTACTATATAGAGAAGTCGGTCGAGATCCAGTGGACTAACAGGGCCTGTCACCAAGCAACTGAGCCTGAAGACTCGATTGGTGTTGCCCCCGGGAATTGGTCCAGGTGGTGTGAGAGGTTTCCGGCGGATTATGGTAATGTGTTAACCCTCCGCAAGGGGCGGAATCGGCTCCAGACGGACGCGGCAGGGTCCTGCCTGCCCCTTTCTCTCGCCGCCCCAACAGTCCGTGAGGGCGGCGAGAGCGGAGTACGGCAGGACCGGCCCGGGGCCACGCAGAGGGGACAGCACCCGTACGAAGGAGACCTGGATCATGTAGAAGAGACACACAGGCCCCCAGATCGTGGCCAAGCTGCGGCAGGCCGATGTCCTCATCGGCCAGGGCAAGACCGTCGCCGAGGTCTGTAAGGAGATCGAGGTCTCCGAGCAGACTTACTATCGCTGGCGACAGAAGTATGGGGGCATGAGCCCCGTGATGGTCAAGGAGCTGCGGGGGCTGCAGAAGGAGAACGCCCAGCTCCGCAAGCTCGTCGCCGATCAGGTCCGTGATTGAGCATTCTCGGCCAATCCGTTCCAGATGTTGCGGTTGGTTGCAGCGCATTTTCCGGATCGACCCTCTGTGGTAGGCAAGTCCGTCCGGCACAGAACTTGCGGGAGTACGGGTCCCAACCTTACATGGGCAACTGTTTCCGCGATTGGCGGGCCGCTGGCAGCCAGGCTCAATCCAGCCGTTTCCTCTCCATATATAAATTGGCCAACCTGGTTGGTCGATGGGAAAAGAAGCCGGTCTGCACGTCCAGAACGCACCACCCTCCGTCGGGTCGACTCCCGCTTTCGATCGGTCGATTACCAGGGAACTCAGCAGTCATGCAATAGTCAAGGCACGGGCAATCCGGCCATGGACCGAAAGCGACCCCACTCCATGTCTTGGCCGGTTTGACTACATAACCCCTTCGTCGGCAACATGTTATAGTACTTCTGGTTATCTCACAGAGCGCTGATCCTGTGGATTATCTCGGCGAATTCGTCGCGAACGGGTTGCAGAAACGAACCGATTGACTACTATGTGAGTATATTGTCAGATAAGCACAGCTACACAGGAGACCAGGACGATGAAGAAAAATGCGGGACAACTCTTGCACGCTCGGCAGGCCCAGATCGCCAAGGCCATCGCGCATCCCATACGGGTCGCGATTCTGGATTTCTTGCGGTCCGGTGAGCACTGCGTATGCGACATCGCCGAGGCCGTGTGCTCCGAGCGGTCGAACGTGTCGCGTCATCTGTCGGTCATGGTGGCCGCTGGCGTGCTGTCCTGTCGCAAGGAGGGCCTGAAAGTCATGTACACGATCAAGACGCCGTGCATTCTACAGTTTTTTGAGTGCATCAGGGACGTCCTCAAGGCTCAGGCGCGGGAGAATGAGCGGTTGCTCCAAGCCACCTAGTCGCCCGACGATTCGGTTACTGTAAGGATCCGCATGAACATCAAGAATGAGTGGAAAACGCTGTCGCTGATCGTTGTCGTGTTCCTGGCGTGTTTCTTTTTGCCGGTCGGGTGGGCGCGGTTCGACCGGGGCGTCATGGAGTCGCTGCATCTGGTCAAGTGGTACGCGCGGGAGCACGTGTTGTTGTGCCTGGTACCGGCGTTTTTCATCGCCGGGGCGATCGCGGTGTTCGTCAGTCAGGCGTCGGTGATGAAGTACCTGGGGGCCAAGGCCAACAAGGTGCTGGCCTATGGTGTCGCGTCGATTTCGGGGACGATCCTGGCGGTCTGTTCGTGTACGGTGCTGCCGCTGTTCGCGGGCATCTACCGGATGGGGGCGGGGCTGGGCCCGGCGACGGCGTTTCTGTATTCGGGCCCGGCGATCAACGTGCTGGCGATCATTCTGACCGCCCGGATCTTGGGAATGGAATTGGGAATTGCGCGGGCGGTCGGGGCGATTACGTTCAGCGTGGTGATCGGGCTATTGATGCATTGGATCTACCGCAAGGAGGAACTGGACAAGGCCAACGGCCAGGCGGCCATGCCGGAGCCGGAGGTGACGCGGCCGTTGTGGCAGAACGCGGTGTTCTTCGCGGTGATGGTGGGGGTGCTCGTGTTCGCCAACTGGGGCGCGCCGAACGACTGGCGGGTGCAGACGGCCGATGGCCGAAGCTTTCGGGCGGCGATCACCCAGGCGCCCCTGGAAGGCGTCGAGGGGGGCACGTACCGCTTCAAGATGCTCGCCGGCGAGCAGGCTGGCACTGAGATCGAAGTGACGGCCGACCAGATCGCCGACATGCGGGCTCTGCCGGGACTGTGGGCGCGAATCTGGCGGGCAAAATGGGCGATCACGGCGGTATTCGCCGCCGGCCTGGGGGTCGTGCTGGTCCTGTGGATGGGCATTCCGTGGTGGAAAGTCGCGGCCATCGTGCCGGCGCCGGTGATCCTGGCGTTGGCGTTGCCCACAGAGGGCCTATGGGTGTTGTTGCCGTTTTCCGCGGGCGTGGTGGGACTGGCGGTCGTGGCGGCGACGAGTCGGGGTGAACCGGCCGACTGGTTCGCGGCGACGTGGACCTTCGCCAAGCAGATTCTGCCGTTGTTGTTCGCAGGGGTGATCGTGGCGGGCCTGTTGTTGGGTCGGCCGGGCCAGGAGGGCCTGATCCCCTCGCGGTGGGTGTCCCAAGCGGTGGGCGGCAACAGCATCGGGGCGAACCTGTTCGCCGCGGTGGCCGGGGCGTTCATGTATTTCGCCACGCTGACCGAGGTGCCCATCTTGCAGGGGTTGATCGGTGCGGGCATGGGCAAGGGGCCGGCGCTGGCGCTCTTGCTGGCCGGGCCGGCACTGAGCTTGCCGAATATGCTGGTGATCCGCTCGGTGATGGGGACGCAGAAAACGGTGGTGTTCGTGACGCTGGTGGTCGTGATGGCCACGATCAGCGGCCTGTTCTTCGGATGGATAATGGCATGACTGAAAGAGGAGCGGTGCCCGGTGAAACGGATGTCAGGTTCCGGTGGCTGGGGCGGAAGAGGTTGAGCCCCCCGTTTCATGAACTGCCTGAATCTTGTGTGAGGGTGACACGGCACGATTGACCGCGCCATGAAAGAGCGGGGTTTTTGCTCAAGAGAGGAAAGAAAGGGATGTTCAGGGCCCCTGCAATAATAATTTTGGTGGGAGTCGCTCCATGGACGTTTGGCATGCTGAGCGATTTGGAGGTTCCGGCATCCGAACAGGAGTCTGTGCTGGGGCCGATTGCACATCCGCCACATTCGTTAACCCTGCAAGACTGTGTTGAAATGGCTCTGGCGAATAATCCAGGCATGTCCGAGCAGCGATGGAATGTAGAGGCCTCGTTGGCCGATTACGATACGGTACGAGGCCAATTGTGGCCTTCCGTCAGTGCCGAAATGGGTTATGCCCACTATCTCGATGATCAGCGACTGTTACCCCCTGTCGTGCCGGGTGGGTTGTCCACATATACCAGCGACATTTTCTCTGGGGATATCGTGTTACGCATGCCTTTGTACACATCGGGCAGGCTTGAAAACCAGATCAAGGCCGCCCAACAGGTGGTCGAATCTGTCCGGCATCGGTTCGTTCGGAGTCGTCGAGAACTTGTCTATAATGTCTACGGTGTGTTCTATTCCATACTCGGACAGAAGGAGGTCATCAACTCGCTCGGCTTTTCGCAGAAGGCATTACGGGAACACCGCGAGCGGGTGCGGGAATTGCTTGACGTTCAGAAAGCGGCGCCGGTCGATTTGCTGCGGACCGAGGTGCGGCTCGCGGACATCGAACAGCAGCTTATCAAGGAACGCAGCCTCTTGGACGTCCAGAAGTCCCTCTTGGCGAGTCTGTTGGGGACCGAACGCCGTGCGCAGTCGTTCGAGATCGAAGGTCGGTTGACGGCGACGGACTACCATGTGGAGGCCGATGAGAGCCTTGCCTTGGCGTTGAGTCAGAGAAGGGACTACAAAGCGGCCAAGGCCAAGGTCCAGTCTCAGCAGAAGAATCTGGAGGCCGCCAATGCGGAACAATGGCCGATTGTTTCGCTTGAAGCCGCCTATGGCAATCGGTGGGCGGCGGGGCCGACGGCTGGCGGATCGAGCACGTCGGAGGATACCGGACGTGTGGGTGTCATGGTGGCGATTCCGTTATTTGAAGGTGGCCAGATCAGGGCTCGCATTCGACGAGAGCGGTTCAGACTGTCCGCGGAGCAAGCGGCGCTGCGGGCCCTCGAGCTGCGAATCCGGCTGGAGGTCGAAACCGCGTTATCGAACGTGGTGTCGACTCGGGCGCGGGTGCATTCCATGGGAAAGGCTGTTGAGCAGGCCAAGGAATCCTTGCGAATCGAGCGGGAGAAGTACGATCTGGGCAAGGGCGCCATTGTCGACGTACTCGACGCGCAGGCGGCTCTGCTGGAGGCCCAAACGGTCTACTACAAGGCGCTGGCGGACCACAACATCGCGATGGCCCAGTGGCGTCTTGCCGTTGGAGAAGAATTGTGAAGACCATACGCTGGATTGTCATTGCCAGTTGTGCAGTTTCGCTGTCGGCCACAGGGTGTGGGCGAGGAGACGACAAGCCAGGCGCCAAGCCGCAGAGGATCCCTTCGGTTAGAACCACCGCGGTCACCACCGGAAGCCTCTCGAAGACTCTCGAGGTGACCGGCTCGGTGGCGGCTACCAGGGTCGCCAGGATGGGCTCCCCGGCCGAGGGGCCTATTGTGGAATGCCGGGTTCGGGAAGGGGACCTTGTGACCGCCGGGCAGGTACTTGTGGCGCTGGGGCGCAAGAAGGCGGCGGATGCCTATGTCCAGGCGGCCCAGGATGCGCTGGCTCGTGAGCAGGAGGAGTTGAAGCGGGTGACCAGATTGGTGGAGAGCGGTGCCATTGCCGCAGAAGAACTGGAGACGGCGAATCTGCGTGTATCCAGGGCAAGAGCGGACCTGAGCAAGGCTTTGGAGAGTATCGAGGATTACCAGATCAAGGCGCCTTGGGACGGGGTCGTCTCGAAGGTGTTTGTCAGGGACGGGTATTACGTGGCGCCTCGGGAGTTGCTGATTGAAATATACGACCCACAGAGCACCGTTGTTGAGTTTGCCGTTGCGGAATCACAGTCGGCTCTGGTCCGCAAGGGCATGTCTGTCGCGGTGGAACTGGATGCCTATCCCGGCCGGCATTTTGCGGGCGAAGTCCACCGGCTCTACCCGGAACTGAATGCGCAGACGCGAACCCGAACGGCGGAGGCGATCCTCGTAGATGACCACGATGTTCTGCTGCTTCCGGGGATGTTCGCTCGTGTCACCCTTGTGTTGGAGCGGGTGGAGAATGCCGTTCTGATTCCCGATAAGGCCATTGTCCTGGACAACAAGAACGAACCTGTGGCCTTTGTGATCGTTGACGGAAAAGCGGAAGCCAGAACGCTCAAGCTCGGGCTTGAGAAGAATCTGGTGGTCCAGGTGCTGGAAGGCGTGGAGCCAGACGAAATGGTTGTTGTCGAGGGGAACGAAAGGCTCAAGCACGGCGCGGCCGTGAGAGTCCTCGGTGGGGATGCAAAGAAGGGAGCGGGTCCCGGCGATTCATCATGAACCTGACGCGGTGGACATTGTTGCGGCCGATTGGGGCCACCGTCATTGCGATGGCGGTGTTCGTGGTCGGTCTGTTTTCGGTGGGCCGGCTGGATGTGGATTATCTTCCGGAAATCACGTATCCGATGATAAAGATTCACATCTGGTGGCGAGGGGCGACTCCCGAAGACATCGACAAGAACATCGCCGATCCGGTCGAACGGGTGCTATCCACGGTAGACAATCTCGACTACCTCGAGTCTTCGAGTATCGAGGGGATGTACACGTTACTGGTTAACTTCCAGTATGGCGTCGACGTTGAAGAGGCTTACCAGGACGTGATCACGGCCATGGGGCGTGTGGCCCGGGAGTTGCCTGCCGATATGGACCCCCCTGTGATCATCAAGGCGGATCCCTCCCAACTACCCGTGATGCAAGTGACGGTGTCCTCGGAACGGCGAGACCTGGTGTGGCTGCGAGACTGGTGTGACAACTGGCTTGCCGACAGGATTGTCACGGTGCCGGGCACGGCAGGGGTGGAGATTGTGGGCGGCCTCAAGCGGGAAATCCGCGTTCATCTGGATCCATCTCGGTTGCTGGCCTACGGATTGAGTCCGGCTTCAATTGCCAGATCGCTGTACGAAGAAAACCAGGAGATGTTTGCGGGCCGGGTGACGGTGGAGTCACGAGAGATCATCGCCCGAACCATGGGGGAGTTTGAATCGCTCGATGAAATTCGCCATGTGGTTGTCGCTCACAGCGACCGGGGTCTGGTTTACTTGAAGGATATCGCCACGGTCGAGGACGCGCATGAAGAGGCCCGGGTGATCACCCGCTTTAACGGGGACCATTGTGTTAAACTCAGCGTGCTCAAGCAGGCTGAAGCGAATACGGTCCAGGTGGCGCGGGGTGTCAAAGAGCGGTTGGCGCAACTACGATCGGAAGTGCCGCCGGACATCGAATTCTCCGAGGTTGAAGACCAGGGCGATTATGTCCTGGCGGCGATCTACAGCGTCAGGGATTCGGCGATTGTCGCCGCCATACTGGTTGTGTTTGTGACCTATATTTTTCTGGGACACTGGCGACAGATTGTTGTGTTGATGATCGCCATGCCGCTGACGCTGGTAGCGAACTTCTTCCTGATGCAGGTGGCGGGTTTCAGTCTGAACGTTTTCTCGCTCGGCGGGCTGGTCGTGGCGATGGGCGTCGTGCTGGACAATTCAATCGTCGCCGTGGAAAACATCACGCGGTTGAAGCATCTCAACAGGAGCGACTCCACGCTGGTGGCCATGACCGAGATCGGGGCGGCCCTTGCGGCGGCGACGCTTTCGTATCTGGCGCTGTTTCTGCCGTTTTTGTTGGTGCCGGGCCTGATATCGCTGCTGTTCAAAGAGCTGGTGATGGTCATTGCCGGTGTCGTGGTGCTCTCGCTTCTGATCGCGCTGACGATCACCCCCCTGCTGGCCGATCGGCTCATTCGAGAAGGACCGGGAGGGCGACGGGCAGAACGCCTGTTGGACAAGTCGTATGACGTGGTGGCACGCGGGTACGGGGCAGCGCTGGCGTTCTCGTTGAGGTACAAATGGGTGGTCCTCTTGATGGGGGCGGCGTTGCTGGCCGGGGGCATTCTCGTTTTTCGGAGAACGGGCTCCGAATTCCTCCCCGAACTCGATGATGGCCGAGTCATGGTGAAGGTGATTCTGCCGGCAGGGACGTCCGTGGACAAAACAGACACGATCCTGGCCGCGGTCGAAGAGAAGATCCGAGATGACGAGGTAGTCCAGAGCTATTTCACGCTTGCCGGCGGCAAGGTGTGGGGTTTGTACACCTACGAAATCGCCCAGGAAGGGGAGGTCGACATCCAGCTTGTTCCGAAAGGCCGGCGAGGGATCTCGACCGATGAGTACATCAACAGGATAAGACCGGAAATGGGCAAGATCCCCGTGCCCGGTGGCAAGATCGCCGTCATGCATATGAAAATCAAAGGCATTCGGCAGATCGGCCAGCAGCAGGTGGAAGTCAAGGTGAAGGGGGCGGAGATCGAAGAGGTGTTTGCTTTTGCTCAGAGGGCGGCCTCTGCTTTGAATCAAACGGATGGGCTGGCCGGCGTGAATCTTTCGATGGACATGTCCAAGCCCGAATACCGGGTATATGTCGACCGGGCCCGGGCCTCGGCCCTGCAGATTCCCGTGAGGCAGGTCGCGCAGACTCTTCGATCGTTGATTCAGGGCGATGTGGCGACGCAGTACCGCGACGGTTCCGAGTATTACCCTATCCGTGTCATGGTTCCTGAGGCCAAGATTGCCAGCAAGGAGGCGATCGAGCAGCTCATTCTGGAGAACGTCAAGGGCCGGCAGTTCTACCTGCGGGACATCGCGGACGTCAAACGGGCGGTGGGACCGGTCGAGCTTGTCCGTGAAGACCAGGTCAAGCAGGTGCTCGTCCGGGCAGATTCTGCGGGCGTCAGCGTCGGCGAAGCGACGGAAAAGGCTCGCGTCGCGCTGTCCGAGATCGAGAAACCTGACGGGGTCTCGTTTGAGATGGGAGGCCAGGCCCAGATGATGGCGGAAATGACGAAAACCGCCAAGTGGGTGCTTGCTTTTGCGGTGTTCTTTGCATTTGTGGTTCTGGCGGTGCAATTCGAGAGTCTGAAGTTGCCCCTGATGATTCTGCTGTCGCTGCCGTTTTGCGTGATCGGGATGGTGTACGGGCTGTATGGAACCGGGTTGGCTATCGGGGCCACGGTTGCGGTGGCGCTTCTGGTCGTGGTGGCTGCGGCCGTGAACGATGGTGTTCTTCTGCTGACCTATGCTGAGACTATGCGAAAAGTAGAGAACCTGTCGGCCTTGGACGCCATCGTGAGAGCGGGGACGATCCGATTCCGGCCGCGGGTCATGACGACGATGAGCACCATTGCGGGCTTCGTTCCCTTGGCCTTGAATCTAGGCGACGGGGGCGATCTGTTGCAGCCCATGGCGGTGGCGGCTATCGGCGGTCTCGTGTTTGAGATCGGCACAGCGCTGATTCTCATGCCGTGCGTTTATTTGGTTTTTCATCCTAAACCGGTGGTGCAAAGATTTTGAGAGAGTGGACCATGAAGAAGATTCAGATCCTGGGGACGGGATGTCCCAAGTGCAAGCAGTTGGCAGCGAACGCCGAGGCGGCGGCGCAGGCGTTGGGCATCGAGTACGAAGTCGAAAAGGTCACGCAGATCAACGACATTATGAAGTTCGGCGTGATGGTCACACCCGCGCTGGCGATCGACGGGCAGGTTAAGGTTAGCGGAAAAGTGGCTTCGCCGGACGAGATCAAGAAGATGCTCGCCTGAGGGGCCAACCGCCATCCAGGGGAAAGGAGAATCGCTCATGTTGGCACAAACCGTAGGTTTCATCGGCGCAGGGCGAGCCGCCAGAATCATTCTGGAGGGGTGGAAGCGCGCCGGGAGCATGCCTTCCGGGGTGGTGCTGTACGATTGCGAAAAGAAGGCTTGCGAGACCCTTATGCGGCTTGGATCAGAGGTCAAGGCGGCCGCAAGTGCCGCGGATGCCGCGGCACAGCAGGTTGTCTTTCTGGCCGTGCATCCGCCTGCTATGAAAGAGGCCGTCGAGGCCGCAAAGGCGCACGTCCAGAGGGATGCCATCGTTATCTCGTTGGCGCCGAAGTTCACCCTCGCGACACTGACGAACCTGCTGGGAGGTTTCAACCGGGTTGCCCGGTTGATTCCTAATGCTCCCTCTATCGTCTGTCGGGGGTTTAATCCCTTGGCCTTCGGCGAGGCATTAACTGCGTCAGACCGGCGAACTTTGGAACACATGTTTCAGCCGCTGGGCGAGTGCCCTGAAGTAGACGAGGATCAGCTGGAAGCGTATGCCATTCTGTCCGCCATGGGGCCAACCTATTTCTGGCCGCAGTTGTACGCGTTGGAGTCTCTCGGCGAAACCTTCGGGCTGACCAGCGAGGCGACGCTGGAGGCCTTGGATAAGATGCTTTGGGGGACGATGGCAACCATCAGGGAATCAGGACTGTCCCCCGAACAAGTGCAGGATCTGATTCCTGTGAAACCTATGGCGGAGGAGGTACAGGCCCTCTGCAACGCCTATGGACGGAAACTTCAAGGTCTGATGCAGAAAATCAAACCGTAGCTCTGTGCAAACGAAAGCCGGCGGCGAATGTGAAAGGAGAGCGACACGCACGATGACCAACGAGAACAGATGTACGTGCAGTAGGGCCCTCCAACGGGTCTTCCCTGAATCGGGAACCGCCGTGTCAAGGGTTTTCAGGATTGATGGTTGTGGGCTGGATTGTGCCAGGGCGGCGTTGCGGGAGGTGGGCTTCGAACGATTCGACCACCTGCGGGTGACGGACATGGGCCTGGATAAGGGCAAGAGCCCGGCCAACGAGGCTAACGTCGCGAAAATTGTCGTCGAAGGACGATCCCGGTTAGTGGAGACCTGACATGGAACGAACCGTCCGAGGAATATGCTTCAGACGAGCTTGGACATCGGCGCTGGGCCTGATGCTGGGGGCACTTACCATCAGTTCACCGGGCTGTAGCTGTCCATGTAGTGGGTCGGCCACCTATAGCCCTCCGGCCGTACCCCAGGAGGTTGATCCCTTGCCCGTGTCTTCCTCAACTTCGCCTCGAGGGACAGGAGAAAGTCGGAGTACGGAGAAGGCGGATCCGGTGCGATCGGCAAACGATTCGACAGCAGAAGAGCACGAGCCGGTCGTGGTGTATTACTTCCATCGGACGATTCGATGCATCTCTTGCGTGAGGGCGGAGCAATGGCTGGAGGCCCTGCTGCACGAGCGTTTTGCCTCCGCCATGGCTGAAGGGCGGCTGGTGCTATTGATCCTCAACGTAGACGAAGAGGCGAATCGCCACTTCGCCGAGGAGTTTGACGTGCAGAGCAGCGCGTTGTGGATTACTCGGGCCGTCCCCGGTCACACAGATCGGCGGACCTTGGCGGGAGAGATTTGGACGCGGGTGCATGACAAAGCCGCCTTCGACGCCTACGTCGGCGGGCTGGTGGAATCGTACGTATCCGCGGATGGGGCGACGATTCAAAAGGGCATGGACTAATGAGCCCCGGCTGTCCGTGCTCGGGACCAGACCCGTCCGTGTGGTTTCTGTTCGGGATGGTCGTGATGTGCTGGGGCCTGGGGCACTGGTTTGGTTTGTGGGGTTCAAGAAAAGGAAGGTTTGTCATGAACAGCAATGTTGCCAAGATTCTGATTGTCATAGCGTTGATCGCGGCAGTGGGGGTGGTGCTGGCGATCAAGTACGCGCCCACCGAGACGGATGCCGCCGGTCAAGAGGGCGGTGTTTCCTCGGCGCCGGCCGATCAGGGGGCTGCGGAGAATGTGACGACCCCGGCGGCCGAGCCGCAGGCCGGCCGGGACGAGAGGTCCAAGGCCCTGCCGCGTCTCGTTGATCTGGGTGCTAGCAAATGCGTGCCCTGCAAGATGATGGCGCCGATCCTGGAGGACCTCAAGGCGAACTACGCCGATCGCTTGGTCGTCGATTTCATCGACGTGTGGGAGAACCCCAACGAGGCCACTCGGTATAGGGTTCGTGTGATCCCGACGCAGATCTTCCTGGATCCCACGGGCAAAGAGCTGTTCCGCCACGAGGGTTTCTTCTCGAAGGAAGACATCCTGGCCACGTGGAAGGAGTTGGGCTTCGACCTGTCGGCCCAGGAGCCGGCGGCCCAGGCCTTTGAACGCCTCGTCCCGGCCAAGCCTGATACGCGCCCGCGGGAGACGGTCTGCTACATGTGCGATCAGGACATCCCCGCGCGCGGGCAGGTGGTCGTGCAGACCGACAAGGGCCCGGTACGACTGTGCGGGCCGCACTGCTACTTCATCATGTACTCCTGTCTGACCGAGGACAGGACGGGTTTCGAGAAACGCGTTACGTTTACCGACGTTTCCACGGGCGAGCCGGTGGCGGCGACGGAAGCGGTTTTCCTTTATGGACAGGAAGAACAGACCGGCCGACCGTGGATCAAGGCCTTTGCCGGCCGCGATCGGGCCGTGGCCGATCGGGCCGAGAGCGGGGGAAACCTGCTGGCGCTGGCGGCCCTGCAGGAGAAGGAACTGTCCCACCGTTGTGGCTTCTGTGATCGGGCGTGCTATCCGCAGGACGCGGCCCGCGTGTTGGTGGCCGATGGGCTACAGACGTGGGGTTGCTGCTCGCACTGTGCGTTGGGCGTGGCTGCTCGGACGGGCAGGGATATCGAGGTTCACGAACGGGACCGACTGACGGGTGAGCCGGTCGTGGTCAAGGTATTTGAGGGACGGATCGCTTCGCTCGAACCGCCGACGGCGGTCGCCTGGTTCGGCCAGCGCAGGACGCCGGATGGGACCTGGACGTCGGCCGGTTGCTTCCATCAGGGCTTTTTCACCCATGCCGATCACCTGCGGGAGTGGGTCGAGAAGAATCCCTACGAGACCGGCCGCATGATTTCGATCGCGCAGGCACTGGCCGACAAGATGAAGCTGACCCCCGCACAGATTCAAAAGGCCTGTAAGATCGGCGAATGTGCTCCGAAAGCAGATCCTTCCATTTGATTTACACAAGGAGATTTTCGATGATGCTGAAGCGAGTTTTTTCGATGGCCGTTGCCTTGTTGGTCGTCGGGGTCCCGGTCTTGTGCGTTCTTGCGACGGACACGGACAGCGTCGGTCCCGAGGTTGCGAAGAAGCCTGTCTTTGTGCAGGACGTCTATCCGGGCCTGGCCTCGAGCGGCCTGACCTATGCCCGGCTGTCCGAGTTGCCGGACGGGGTGGTCCTCCAGGCGAATGGGTTGGCCATCACGGCCCAAGAGGTCGTTGAGGAGATAGGCAAGGCGCCTCAGGAAGTGCGATCGCAGCTCAAGAACAACGCCTTCTTCGTTTTGGAGAACATCGCCACACGCAGACTGCTGGTTTTGCTTGCGACAGCGAAGATGCCGCGAGAACCGGAGGGCGGCGCGGCGCCACCGGAATCTGAGTTGATCCAGAAGTACCTTGGTGCCATTGCTGCCGGGGTCCAGGTGGGGGACGCGGACATCGCCGCGTTCTACGCGGACAATGAGGCAGCTTTCGGGGGCGTGCCCCTGGAGCAAATGAAAGACCAGATCAGGCTCTATTTGGCCCAGCAGCAACAGCAGCAGATCGTCGAAGAGCATATCCGCACTCTGGGCCAACGCATGCCCATCGCGGTCTCCTCGCGTTGGACGAAGGAACAGGCGGCCATGGCGGCAAACAACCCCGTGGACAAGGCACGCCGGAGTGGAAAACCCTCCCTGGTAGACTTCGGCTCAACGGGATGTGCCCCGTGCGACATGCTTGCCCCGATTCTTGAGGCCTTGAAGAAGAAGTACGCCAGCAAGTTGAACGTGGTGTTCGTACATATTGGCGAGGAACAGATTCTGGCCGCCCGATACGGCGTGCGGACCATTCCAACGCAGTTCTTCTACGACAAGGATGGCAAGGAAGTGTTCCGCCACGTCGGGTTTTGGCCACAGGCCGAGATAGAGAAGAAACTGGCCGATATGGGGGTCTCAGAATAATGGAATGGCTTTTTACGACGTTGACGGCAGCCGTGGAAGGGGCGTGGTACCTGGCGGTGGCCGCGTCGCTGGTGTGGGGGGTGCTCAGCATCCTGCTGAGTCCCTGTCACCTGGCGAGCATCCCGCTGATCGTCGGCTTCATCGACGGTCAAGGGCGGATTACCGTGCGCAAAGCCTTTGTGATCTCGACGCTGTTTGCCTTGGGAATCTTGCTGACGATCGCCCTGATCGGTGTGATTACTGGAATGATGGGTCGGATGCTCGGCGACGTGGGGCGCTACGGCAACTACTTTGTCGCGGCGGTCTTTTTCGCGGTGGGGCTGTACCTGTTGGACGTCGTCCGGCTGCCGATCTCGGCGCCGAATGCGGCGCGGATGCAGCGCAGGGGCCTGCTGGCCGCGTTCATCCTGGGCTTGGTGTTCGGGATCGCGCTGGGGCCGTGCACGTTCGCGTACATGGCGCCGATGCTGGCGGTGACGTTCAAGCTGGCCTCGACGAACCCGGTGTATGGCGTGATCCTGCTTCTGGCATACGGGATCGGCCATTGTGCGGTGATCGTTCTTGCCGGGACGTGCACCGAGTGGGTGCAACGATACATGAACTGGAGCGAGCGATCCGGCGGCGCGATGATTCTGAAGCGTGTCTGCGGGGTACTGGTGCTCCTGGCCGGGCTGTACATGATTTACGTCGCCCCGTAGGGGGTGTCCTGACAACCATCATTTAAGTAAACGGAGGGACCTATGGATCGACGGATGTTTGTGAGGCAGGGTCTGGCGATGGGTGCCGGCATGGCCGCGGCTGCGCCGCGCCGCCGGGACGGCAAGGTAGTGATCCTGGGCGTGTCGTGCAGCCCCCGCAAGGGCAAGACGACGGCCACCTCGGTGAAGGCCGCACTGGATGCCGCCAAGGCCGTGGACCCGCGAATCGAGGTCGACCTGATCGACTTGGGCGGGCTGGACGTGGCCGGCTGGCGCGGCGGTGCCAAGCCCTCGGCGGGGATGCCGGAGGTGAACGATGATTTCACGGGTTTGCTGCCCAAGTTTCAGGATCCGGAGCTGGGCGGGTTGATCATCGGTTCGCCGACGTATTTTCGATCGATGAGTTCGTTGTGCAAGGCGTTCCTGGAGCGGCTGGCCCCCCTGCGGTCGCCGAAGCTCTTGCTGGCCGACAAGCCCGTGGGGGCGCTGTCAGTGGGGGCGTATCGCAACGGCGGCCAGGAGCTGGTCATCCAGGAAATCCAGACCGTCATGCTCTGCCACGAGGTGATGGCCGTGGGCGGTAAACCCAGCGCCCACCAGGGGGCCACGCTGTGGAACGCCTACAACGACGACATCATGAAAGATGAATTCGGCATCAAGTCCGCTCAACTTTTGGGTGCGCGAGTAGCCGAGGCGGCGTTGAAGCTGGCCTGACCGGCCGGTGAACGGCGGAAAAGGGTTTGAAATGGGAATTCTTCTTGACAGGGGGGAACCTTCTCTGCTTATTTGCGTATATGTGCACATATTCGGATAAGGGGATGCGTATGGAGTCCCAAGCGGTGTTGTTCAAGGTGCTCGGCGAACCGACACGATTGCGGCTGGTGGTCCTGCTCGCCAGGGCCGGCGAGACATGTGTGTGTCAACTGGCGCAGGCCTTGGGCGTACAAGATTTCAATATCTCCAGGCACCTGAGTATCTTACGGAATGCCGGGCTGGTCGAGGCCCGGCGGCAGGGTACGTGGATGTATTACCGCCTGGCCGAGCCGGTCAATCGACTGCAAGAATGCTTGTATGATTGTTTTCGGGACTGTCTATCGGATCACTCGGTCGCGCGGGACGACTGGAATCGGCTCCAGACGGCCCACTGCGGATCGGGCGAGTCGGCGTCCGGGCACGCACAATGAGGATCGCCGCCTGTGAGAGCAACATCGTGACGGCTGCAAGGAACCGACCGAATTGAGCACCGTGATCCGGCCATGGATTCAAGCCATACCGAGCAAGAATCGCCGGAGCAGGACGCCGCCAATGGGAGGTAACCAGTGAGTACAGGCAATCCTAACGAAGACATCCGGGCCGTCGTGCGGCAGGAATACGGCAAGATCGCGCAGCAAGGCGGCTCATGCTGTGGGCCCGTGTCCTGTTGTGGCGGCGGGTCCGCCGACTCCGTGACGCGGGCCGTGGGATACGATCCGACCGATCTGCAGGCCCTGCCGGAGGGGACGGATATGGGGCTTTCCTGTGGCAATCCTACAGCTTTGGCCTCGCTCCGGACCGGGGAGGTAGTGCTGGACCTGGGGGCTGGTGCGGGACTGGACGTGTTTATTGCCGCCAAGAAGGTCGGTCCCGAAGGCCGGGCGATCGGTGTGGATATGACGCCGGAAATGGTGAGCAAGGCCAGGGCCGGTGTTGCGTCCTTTCGGTTGAAAACCGGCCTGGCCAACGTCGAGTTCCGACTGGGGGAGATCGAGCACCTTCCCGTGGCCGATGCGAGTGTGGCTGTGGTGATTTCCAACTGCGTAATCAACCTCTCCCCCGACAAGTCCCAGGTCTGGCGCGAAATCGCCCGTGTCCTCAAGCCCGGCGGTCGGGTGGCGGTATCGGACCTGGCCTTGCGGCAACTCTTGCCGGACGAAATTCGCCGGTCGGTCCAGGCCTTGATCGGGTGCGTGGCCGGGGCCGTGTTGGTGGACCAGACCCGGGCGATGGTCGAGGCGGCAGGCTTGATCGATGCCGTGTTCGAGGTAAAACCCGAATACGTCGACACCCTGGTTTCATGGTCGGACCCCCTGTACCGCGAGATCACGGACAAGCTGCCGCCGGGGGCACGACCGAGCGACTATATCACCAGCCTCAACATCACCGCGATCAAACCCGCGGTGACGATGACGCCCGAGACCAAGGAACTGATCGCCATCGGCGCCTCGGTCGCCGCGCACTGTCAACCGTGTCTGACGCATCACGTGAATAAGGCTCGCGAGATGGGGATTTGTGAGCACCATATTCGAGAGGCCGTGACCGTGGGGCAGAAGGTCGAAAAGGGCTCTATGTCCGCCATGAGGGCGTTTACAGGCGAGCTTCTGGACCCCGCGATTCGGGACAAGGAAGGCGGATAGGATGTCGGGACGTCCCGCCATGAAGACCGGACAGAAACTGAAGGTTTTGTTCCTGTGTACGGGCAATTCATGCCGCAGCCAGATGGCTGAAGGCTGGGCCCGGCACCTGAAGGGTGACGTGATCGAGCCGTATTCGGCGGGGGTCGAGACGCACGGGCTCAATCCCCAGGCCGTGCAGGTGATGGCCGAGGCCGGCGTGGACATCTCCGGGTACCAATCCAAGCACGTCGACGAGCTCAAGGACGTGGACTTTGACTACGTCGTGACGGTGTGTGACCACGCCCACGAATCCTGCCCCATGTTTCCGGGCAGGACCCGGGTCGTCCACGTCGGCTTCGACGATCCTCCGCGGCTGGCCCGGGCCGCCCGCACGCCCGAAGAGGCCATGGATATCTACCGGCGCGTGCGGGACGAGATAGGGGCGTTCGTGGAGACGCTGCCGGAGGGATTGAGCGGGGGACGGTGACGGGAACATCAACGCCGCGATAGATGGGTCACGGACGGAAGATCGCGTGTTATCCGAGCACATGACCAGGGAGATCGTTTCATGGCGACCGAAGCGTGTGTTACCAAGCAACCGAAGGGGCTGAACGTTTTCGAGAAGTACCTGACCGTGTGGGTGATTCTCTGCATCCTCGGTGGCATCGTGTTGGGCAAGGTGGCGCCCGGATTCGCCAAGGCGCTGGACGGGATGGCCATCTACGTCGGCGAGGCGCCGGTGGTGTCGATTCCCATCGCGATTTGCCTTTTCCTGATGATGTATCCGATCATGGTCAAGATCGACTTCGCCGAGGTCATCAAGGCCGGCAAAAGCGGTCGTCCCGTCGGTCTGACGCTGTTCGTCAACTGGGCCATCAAGCCGTTCACGATGTACGCCATTTCGTTGCTTTTCCTGGGCACCCTGTTTCATGGCCTGATCGGCCCCGATGCGGTCGACTATGTCAAGATGCCGCTGGGGTTGGACCTGGCCGTCGGTGCCACGCACGGAGCGGGCACGGTGGTGATGCACGAGGGGGTCAAGATGCTTGAAGTACCGCTATGGCGCAGCTATCTGGCCGGGTGCATCCTGCTGGGGATCGCGCCGTGCACGGCGATGGTGTTGGTGTGGGGGTACCTGGCCCGAGGCAACGATGGGCTGACCTTGGTGATGGTCGCGATCAATTCGCTGACCATGCTGGTGCTGTACGGTCCGTTGGGTGGGTTCCTGCTGGGCGTCGGCTCGCTGCCGGTGCCGTGGCAGGCTTTGTTGTTATCGATCGCGATCTATGTCGCCCTGCCGTTGGTGGCGGGTTACCTGTCCCGCAAGTGGATCATTGCGGCCAAGGGAGCCGTGTGGTTCGAGGAAAAGTTCCTGCACGTGTTGACGCCCATCACCATCATCGCCCTGCTCGTGACGTTGGTGCTGCTGTTCAGCTTCAAGGGCGAGGTCATTTTGGGCAACCCCCTGACCATTCTGTGGATCGCGATTCCGCTATTCATCCAAACGAATCTCATCTTTTGGATTGGATACGGACTGGCGCGCTTGTTGAAACTACGTTACATGGATGCCGCTCCGGCGGCCATGATCGGGGCCTCGAACCATTTCGAGGTCGCCATCGCCACGGCGACGATGCTGTTCGGGCTATCCTCCGGGGCGGCGCTGGCGACGGTGGTGGGCGTGCTGATCGAGGTGCCCGTGATGCTCATGCTGGTCAAGATT
>Ga0209163_1000238_pt1 | contig 128538 bp, 105 predicted proteins | sample MTBAKSrepl2MetaG_FD_187457 | JGI IMG/M metagenome (GOLD analysis project Ga0209163, IMG submission 187457) | Enrichment culture microbial communities om Arthur Kill intertidal strait, New Jersey, USA, that are MTBE-degrading - MTBE-AKS2 (Arthur... | ecosystem: Environmental > Aquatic > Marine...
CTGACCCGGTTCCAGGGGCAGACCACGTCACACAGTCCGCACTGAAAGCACCTCTTGAAGGCGTCTCCACCGCTCGCCTTGATGACGTCGATGATCTCTTTGTAGGGGGCTACGGTCTCCACGGTTTTCTTTTGTCCTCGTCTTCCGACTGATTAGCGTCAGTACTATTTCGAGACAATGAATGTTGTTCTAGGCCTTCTTGGACAGGGATATTCGGGATACGGTATCCATGATCTTGTCCAGCCCGTATTTGTCGATCAGGGATTCCAGCCCTATTTCGACGTCCTCCTGCTTCACCTCTTCTTCGACTTCCTCTTCCCTCTCTTCATAGATCAGGGCGTCGTTCAAGCACCACTGCACGCACAGGGGCTCTTTTTGGGCCGGGTCATCTTCACACATGTCGCATTTCAGCGGGAGACCGGAATCGGGTTCTTTGAAGATATCCCTGGACGGGCAGGAGGCTCTGCAAAAGGAACACTCGTCGTACTCCTTTCCGTCGATCACGTACTTGTCTCTGCCCATGCATTCAGCCTTCGCATATTCCCCGGCGTAGACCGGGACATAGATGTCCTTGAGCGGGTCATGAATCACCCGGATGCGAGACCTTGCAGGGTTATTGCTGCTGTATTTCGGCTGAGCGTGAAAGGCGGAGCAGATGAGCTCACAGGCCCGGCAACCGTTGCACTTGTCCAGATCCACTTTGATGGTCTTGATGATCTTCTTCTTTTTCTCACCCATGACGGCACCCACCTCTTTCCCTTATTCCTTCTCTGTTTCGGCCGAACCCCCCTTGGAGGGAGCTCCTTCACCGTCGGTCAAGATGCCTCTGTTCAGGAAGTCCTCAGCGACGTAATCCAAACCCAGGGCATGCAAAGACTCTTTGGTGGGGATGCCGTCGTGATTCCATCCCTTGAACGCGTAGTAGGTATCCAGGAGCTTCTCCTCGAGCTCGGGGAACCGCTTCTTCCAGTGGTCATCGGGCGGCTTCTCCTCGGCTCTTCTCAAGCCTCTTCTCACATTGATGGCCCTTACCAGGTTCCGGTTTCTGTTGAAGATCTGCGTCAGCCCGTCTTCATCCATCTCCATCCCGGTTGCCGCGGAGACAAAAGACGGCAGATTGTGGATGTGGTAGGGAGGCTTCAGGGGAAAGGACGACAACCCGGCGCACACTCCGAGGGCGTCGTCGATGTGGTGCATCTTCTCCTGCCAGTCGACGATTTCACAACAGGCTTCAGGCGGCGGGTAGAAGGGCATGGAGCGCTCCCCGCGAAATTCCCAGTCCAGAACATACTGCTTGAACTTGTCATTGGGGGCCTGGGGCCAGTCATTCACAAAGGCTTCTTTCAGCTCCATGGTGGAAAAGGGAGCCTGGGGGAAATTTCCTTCGATCTGGGTGATGTTCATTTTTTCCCCGGTGCAATACATGAGAAAATAGATGGGGTTCAGCATGCCCAGCTTGAGAGGGAGTTGCTCGTGCTTCTTGATGTTGTTGTGGGCATACTCTTCCGCACCCTTGCCGATCTGCTTGGCCGCCCAGTAGGTGCCGTTGGCCAGGACGTCGCCGATCCCTTCTCGCCGGACGATGCGGTCCAGGAGCCAGTAAAACCTTCCCTCGTTGTCGGACGGGCACCCTTCGAAGTCCGCGTCCGACAGAATTCCGGCTTCTTTGAGCTCAAAGGCAAAGGCCATGGTCTGGGGCGTGGAGAACCCGTCCACCCCGTATTCCGTGGCCCGCTGGGCGATCTTAAAGCCGAATTCCGAGTCGTCCACAAAGGCCGCCATGGCATAGGTCAGCTTCGTGAAGCATTTCATCATGTAGGTGGAGACTCCGGGCACGGAAATGATGGCCCCGCACTTCATGGGGCAGTTGTAACAGCTTATGAGCCGAGTCCGCACGGTCTCCAGCGTGTTCTTCCACATCTTTTCGATCTCGTCGTTCCAGAACTCTTTTCGCCGGACCCGGGCATTTCCCCACATGAAATTCTCGGTGTGCCACTTCTCGTCGTAATGGACCATCTCCTGGGGCGATCCAAGTCCCGCCAGAATGGGCATGACCTCCGGGATAAGGTTGGGAGCCCGGACCTTGATGTACTGCAGCACCTCGTTGCAGAGCTGCAGGAACTCGGCCGGCCGGGCGATGTTGACATCCTTGGTGCCGCGAACGGCGATGGCCTTCACGCCTTTGTCCCCCATGACGGCGCCCAGGCCGAGGCGGCTGGCGCTGGAGCGTCCCTGCTCGATGGATGCCATATACACCCTGTTCTCACCGGCCAGACCGATGGCGGCCACCTGGACTTTGGGATCCTTCAACTCCTGTCGAATGATCTCCGATGTTTCGACGGCGCCCTTGCCCCGAAGATGAGAGGCATCCCGTATCTCCACCTTGTCGTTGTTGATCCACAGATAAACCAGATCTGGGGACTTGCCGCGGAGGATCACTTTGTCATACCCGGCGTACTTCAGTTCCGGCGCCAGGAACCCGCCCATCATGGAGTAGCCCATGAACAACGTCTGAGGAGAATAGGTGGAAATGATGGTCCGATTCGCACCGGGGGCCGGTGTGCCGCACAGAAGACCGGTGGCAAAGATCAGCAAATTGTCGGGAGAAAAGGGTTCGGTTTCAGGGGGAACCCTGTCCCATAGAATCTTGGCGTTCGTCCCCAGGCCCCCAAGATGAAGTTCGGTCAATCTCGGGTCGGTCTCCACCCTGTCAATGCTTCCTCGGGTCAGATCAATTTCCAAATTAAACCCTGTCTCTGCGTATCTCATCTTTATTACCCCTTACACTCAGTCCGTCATGGAAACCGTTCTCAATCCGGAGTCCACCTCTTCCTCGCCAGAGCCCTCCACGTCAATCTTTCTGCCTTTTTTTGCCGGAAGGGGGGTAGGATTCACTGGGAGTCTTTCTTTCATCTGGGATTCTTCTCAAAACAAAGGCAGCACGCGTTGGCGAAGAAAAGCAACTATCTGATTTGAATGTCAAATTGGAGCTTGTTGCAACCGGTGATCCCACAAATTGTAATTACAATCTAGCCATAATATAACTATGTGTCAAGAAAAAAATTTCCCGCCCCCCCTTCCTCTCCCTGGTCAGAAAGAACTGCAAAAACGGTGACATGCTGGACTTGATCCGGCCTCCTGTGATAAAGTATTGCTTCCTCCTGAGAAGAGGTCAAAGTTTTTTGCGGAAGGGACGCGTTCATGAATGGGCCGGAAGAGGTTGAGCGTTTCTACCTGGAACACCTTGCTGGAGCCAAAAAGGACAAGGGATTTCTCATGGCGCCCTGTCCTTTTTGTCGACCGGACGAGACCAAAGGAAAGGGAACCCTGGTCGTCTATCTCGAGCCCGAAAGCTTTTTTCTGGGCTATTTCAGATGCCTGAACCGGTGCAGACCGGGTGGATTTCCTCTCCACTTCGCTAAACTGCTGGGCCTCGATCCGCGAAACGTTCCCGGCTACGACCCTGACCGAGAGGTGCGAGCCCGTGATATCGTCTATCCCGGCAGGAATCTCAACAGCGAGATCAAAAAATTCGACACCCTCATGGGCGAAGCCGAATACGCCTATTTCGCTGACTTCGGTGTATCGAAGGCAACGGTCGATGAGTTGAAGATCGGCTTCAACGGCCGCTACCTCGTTTACCCCTACTTCATGGAAGACGGCAATTGCTATGCGGCACGCTGCGTCATGCCCGAGCGTGAGGAAGATCAATTCTGGCACGGGGACGAGACCTTCTTTGCACCGGAGCAGCAGGTTTTCAATGTCCAGGAGATCGAACGGTGCGAAAACGGGGCCCTGTTCCTCGCGGAGGGAGAGAACAACCTGCTCACCCTGAAGGAACTGGGATACCCGGCCCTGGCGGTTCCCGGGTTTTCGGGCCTCGAAGCCATGGATCCTGACCGATTCACCTACATCTCCAACGTTTTCCTGCTCATGAATCACACCCCCGAAGCTCGAATCGCGGCCCGGGCCCTTGCCACCCGGCTTGGATACAAGGCAAGGATCTTCAAGTGGTCGCCCGATTTGAAGCGGGGATACACGCTCTGTCATCTCGCCAAAGACAAAGGCAAGCAGTTCAGGACCGCCGTATCCGCCATGATCCGGGCCTCGGAATCTTTCTCTCCCTTTTCTTCACCGGGCAAAGAGCACCTCCGGTTTGTGCAGCAAATGGAAAGAGAGAAAGGTCGGAAACTTCTGGGCCTGAGCACGGGTTTTACCAAAATGGACGAGGCCCTCAGCGGGATCGGGGGCATCAACATTTTGGGAGGCCAGCCCAAAGCCGGGAAATCCTGTTTCTTCATGCAGATCTCCACCGAAATGGCAAGAAACAGGGTACCGGTCATTTACTATGACTTTGAAAACGGGCGCCAAAAGATCTACACGAGGACCCTGTGCCGCCTGAGCCGCCTGGCGGAAGAGAACGTGCGGCGGGAAGACCTCCCCGAGGAGGATGCCCGGCGGCTCCAGGGAGCCCTGAGGGATTTCAAGGAAATGCTCCAGTATTTCCGGGTGGTGACGGACCGAAAGCTCAGTCCGGAGACCCTGCGGCGGCAGATCGATTTCATCAAACACGAAACAAGGCAGGACAAAACGCTCGTGGTGGTCGACAGCCTGCACAAGCTGCCCTTCAAGAATCTCTCGGAAAGACGAACAGGCATCGACGAGTGGCTCCGCAACATGGAGGCCATCCGGGATGAGCAGGGCGTGGCATTCCTGGTGATTTCGGAACTGTCGCGGAGTTTGGAGGGTCGCTATGACGAAAAACCCGACCTGGGCTCTTTCAAGGAATCGGGTGACATCGAATACAGCGCAGACAACGCGATGATCCTCGCACCAAGCTGGAATCCTCTCGATCCTTTCTCCTCGGGAGAAAGGAAAACCATTCTGTGGCTCGTGGCGAGCAGGGAGAGCAGCCCGGGCAAGGTCGGGGAATACGTGCTCGACTATCCCTACTGGGGGTTCAAGGAGCAGTAGGAACGGTCACTGGTGCTTTTCTTTGGCCTCGCTTTCATGCAGCGATTCCAGTTCGACAAATCCGAAATCCGAATATCGAAATCCGAAACAAATCCAAAATCAGAATGTCCTAATGTTGGAAACCAACAGCAGAGGAATGGAGAATTCGACCCTAGTGAGATAGTTTGGATCGTTAAGATTTCGGTCATTGGGTTTTGTTTCGAATTTCGGATTTTGTGCTTCGGATTTCTCTCGGAGCCCTCACTTCGGCTGCCGGAAGGGAGGCGGCTCCTTCTTGGCTGCAAGGATGCTTCTCAGGCGGTTCCGCTCGGCCCTCAGCCCCATCAGGTGGTTTTCAGCCTCATCCCTTGCTTCGGGAGAGGCCTTATCCAGTCGATTCTCAAGGTTCTCCACCTCTTGCTCCAACCGATAAAGCTCTTTTGCCAGCAGCCTGATGGACATGATCTTGTTTGACCCCCATGAAATCTGCGGCGGCAGATTTCATCCAGCCTGGATCAATCGGGCCACTTCCCCGGGTTCGAAAGAAAGCCTGGAGAAGATCTTCTTCTCCACGGCTTTGCACAGCATGAAGTTCTTGCGGATCCGTTCCTTGATGGGCTCCTTATCCATCCCGTAGTGATCCAAAAGATATTCGAGCCGTTCCTCGAGGCTCACCACCACATCGTGATTCACCCGCTTGTCCGCATAGTAGACAATTTCCACTTCGCGGACGGCATGATTGGAATCAAACTCGGCCAGGACGACGTGTTCCGCCACGATGTTCGCGATTTCATGGAACCGGTGGTCCAGGCAGATCTCTTTTCCCTTTTTTGCGTGGTCTTCTTTGGTGCGAAGGCATTCGGTTTTGGCGATGTCATGCATGAGGGCGCCCGCCGTAACTGCTTCGAGAGCCAGTTCATGTCCGGCCTTCCGGAGGTTTCGGGCCAGGAGGGAGGCCACTTTTTCCACGATCACGGAATGGGCCCTGATGTTCTCAAGCATGCCGTAAGTTTCCATGAGCGAAAGACATTGATCGAAGGTAGGAATCATGCTCAAAAGAATAAGGCAGGAGAGGCTAAAAAACAAGAGGAAGAGTTGACAGGACGGCTTCGTATCAGCACAATGAAAGTCAACCGAGACCGAGGAGCGTCATGGGAAAGCGGTTGACACGCGGGCTGGGCCCCGTTCTCTGTGTGGGAATCTTCTCTATTCTCTTGGCAGGATTCGCAGCGCCGGCCGAGACCGAGCAAGAGGTCGCGCGATTTCGGGTCCTGAGAGAGAAAATGGTGCGGGAACAGATCGCCGAACCGCCCGATTACCGCGATCCTGTGAAGGATGAAAAAGTCCTTTCCGCGATGCGTGCGGTTCCCCGGCATCGCTTCGTGAGGGCTTCAGATGTTTCAGCCGCCTACGGCGATCACCCCCTTCCCATCGGCCACGGCCAGACCATCTCGCAGCCTTACGTGGTGGCGCTGATGACGGAGATGCTTCAGACCGAGCCGGCCCATCGCATCCTGGAGGTGGGAACCGGCTCAGGCTATCAGGCCGCGATCCTTTCCGTCCTGGTTGATCACGTCTACAGCGTGGAGATCATCGAACCGCTGGGGAACGAAGCCGGGGATCGCCTCAAACGCCTCGGCTATGAAAACGTGGAGGTCAAGATCGGCGACGGGTATTTCGGTTGGGAAGCAAACGCCCCCTTTGACCGGATTATCGTCACCTGTGCAGCCACCCTGGTTCCCCCTCCCCTGCTCCGGCAACTAAAGCCCGGGGGCCGGATGTGCATCCCTGTGGGCGGCCACTATGCCGTTCAATATCTCACCATGGTGGAAAAATCCGAGGGTGGGACCATCACGATGAAAAAGACGATCCCGGTGCGTTTTGTCCCCCTGGTGCGACCGTGAGTGAACGCTCCCTTTGATGACCATGCGACACAAAAAGATTTACACGGCACGACTCCTTATCCTCATTCCGGCGTTTCTGAGTTCGTGGATCGGAGGAGACCGAGCCTTTGCAGACGACCCCGGTTACTCGATCAGCATCCAGTTCGAGAATGATTTTTTCGGGGGAGGGACGGACAGGCACTTTACCCACGGAACACGCATCGAGTGCCTGACCAGGCCCCTCAAATGGATCACGGATGGGGCGGACAAGCTCCCCTGGTTCAGTTCGGAAAACGCGCTTTCCGATTCTGATGAGGCCCTGAAAGGCCGGGCCGGTTTTTCCGTGGGGCAGAGCATTTTCACCCCTGAAGACACCACGGCGAAAGAGCTTATTCCCGAGGACAGGCCCTATGCGGGCTGGCTGTATGTGGGTTTCGGCATCGTGGCAAACCAGGGCAGCAGGCGATATGACAAGCTCGAGCTTGAACTGGGCATGGTGGGACCCTACTCCTTCGCCGAGGAAGTGCAGACCTACTGGCACTCCCTTCTGGGCCTTCAGGTCCCCCAGGGATGGGACAACCAACTGGATAACGAACCGGGCGCAGCGCTTTACTATGAGCAGGCTCGACGCTACGATCGAAAGGCCCTGCTGGGCTTGACGGCAGATATCGTTCCCCACTTCGGGGGGTGCCTCGGCAATGTTTTCACCTACGCCGCAGCAGGGTTCACGGTTCGACTGGGTTCGAACCTCGAGGATGATTTCGGGCCGCCCCGCATCAGCCCCAGTCTACCCGGGGGTGCCTTTTTCCGGCCTGAAAGGGGGTTCAACTGGTATGTTTTTGCAGGGCTGGAAGGTCGCGCGGTCTTGCACAACATCTTCCTTGATGGAAACACATTCACCGACAGCCACAGCGTCGACAAGAAGCCCCTCGTAGGGGACGCGCAGGCAGGTGTGGTCTTGCAGTGGAACCGTTTTCGGATCAGCTACACGCAAATATTTCGCACCAAGGAATTCGACGGACAGGACCGGGGCGACCTGTTCGGCTCTCTCAGCTTTTCTTATCTCTTTTAGGAATGAAATCTGCTCAGGCAGATTTCATACAACGCCCCTTCGGGGCTTCGGTTGCATCCCAGGAAAGAGCGTGCGGAAGATCCTCATGCCCCGGTCGGCTTCATAAGTCGACGCGTCCGGAACGCGACGGAAGGCATAAAGACATGAAACGAGCCCACTATCTCCTCATGTTCCTCATGTCCTTCTCGGTCCTCGCTTATGAAATCCTGCTCATGCGCCTCCTGTCCGTCATGTGGTGGCAGCACTTCGCCTACATGGTCATCAGCGTCGCGCTTCTTGGATTCGGAGCCTCAGGCTCGCTCCTGTTTCTGTTCCTTGAACGCATGAAAAGGAACCTGAACGCCTGGCTCCTGGCTCTTGGCCTCATGTCGGCCCTGTCTTTTTCTCTGAGTTTCGGGTTGTCTCAGAAGGTCGGCCTCGATCCTCTTCAGCTCGTTTGGCGGGGCGAAGCGTGGTTGACCATGCTCCTGACCTATCTCGCCATGGGACTCCCCTTTCTTCTTGCAGGAATGATTGTCGGGATCCTTCTCACCACTGCCGGCGAAGAGGCCCACCGGATGTATGCCGCGGATCTTCTGGGAGCCGGCTGCGGGGCCATGGCCGTGGTCCCAGCCCTTTATTTGGGGCCGCCCTGGACCCTGCTGCCGGCTTTAGGCGGCGTCGCTCTTGTCGGGATCAGCGGATTGTGCCTTCGTGCTTACGGCATCGTGAAGGGTTGCTGTCTGCTGCTCCCGGCGGCGTTTCTGATTGCGGCAGGCTACCGGGTGTTGCCGCCCGAGCCCCGCATCCATCACACCAAGGGACTTGCGGTGGCCCTTTCTCTTCCGGATGCCCGAGTCGAAGTACAACGGGTAAGCCCCCAGGGGATGGTCCATGTGGTAGGAAGCTCGGCCATCAGGGAGGTTCCCGGTTTGAGTCTCGCCTTTTCTCTGGATGAGCGGAGCAAGGGCTCGGCCATTCCGCCACAGAAACAGATTTTCCTCGACGCTGAACCCCTCGGTCCATTGACCCGATACAGGGGCGACCCGGCCGAACTCCTGCATCTCGACTACACGACCATGGCTCTTCCTTACCATGTCCGGCATCCCCGGAGCGTGCTCATCCCGGGTGCAGGGGGAGGGAGGGACGTTCTTATGGCCCTTTCGCGAGGCGTGTCGGAGATGACGGCGGTGGAGGCCAACAGCCAGGTGTCGGGTCTCCTCAAGGGGCCGTTCTCCCCCTTCACCGGCCATCTGTACTCGAGGCCGGAAGTGGACCTGAAGATCAGGGAGGCCCGCCAGTTCATTCATTCTACTCCTGGAACCTATGACTTGATTCAGCTCTCCCTCCTCGGTTCATTCGGAAGCTCGGCCGGGGGCCTGGTTTCGGCTGAAGAAGATTACCTCTTTACCGTGGAGGCCTTGAGGCTCTATCTTTCAAAACTTTCCGACTCCGGCCTGGTGTCCGTCACCCGATGGCTCAAACTTCCTCCCCGCGACTCCCTGAGGGTCGTGGCCACGGCCCTGGAGGCCATGAGAAAAGCCGGGACTCTCTCCAGCCCTGAAAAGCACCTTCTCTTCATCCGGAGCTGGAAGACATCCACCATCCTCATCTCGAAGCGCCCGTTCACCGCCGAAGAGATTGCTTCCGCCACCCGCTTCTGCGACCTCCGGAGCTTTGATCTCGTCTATTACGGAGGCATGAAAAAAGAAAGGGCGAACCGCTATGACATCCTGGAAGAGCCTTATTATTTCCAGGGTGCGAGCGCGCTTTGCAGCGGAGAGGCTCGGAGCTTCCTGGAGGGCTATGTTTTCGACGTCGCTCCGACCACGGACGACCGGCCCTATTTTTCTCATTTTTTTCGGTTGGACAAGGTTCGGATGCTGTACAGGAACCTGGGGAAAGAATGGCTTCCTCTCATCGAGGCGGGGTATGTGTTCATTGTCGCCACCCTGATCCAGGCCTTGGCAGCAAGCGGGATCTTCATCCTCCTGCCCCTTGGTTTCATGGGCCGGGTGGGCGGGAGCAGGGACCGGAGGGGCCGAGGAAAAGTCCTGGGAACCCTCCTCTATTTCGGCTGTGTCGGCCTGGGGTTCATGCTCATCGAAATGGCGCTTCTCCCGAAATTCACGTTTCTTCTGGCCCATCCCATTTACTCTGCGGCCCTTGTGCTGAGTTCGGTTCTCGTGTCCGCAGGGTGGGGCAGCCTGACCGTAGGGAGGGTTCAGCGCCGGTGGAACGGCTTTATCTGGTTGGCGGTGGCCGGCATCGTGGTTTGGGTAGGCCTCATGGCGCTCTTCGGGGGAAAGCTCTTTACATCGTGCATCACCTGGCCTCTCTGGGCAAGGTTCGGTGTTTCGATCGGCCTGATCGGGTTTCTTGCATTTTTCCTGGGCTGGCCTTTCCCTGCCGGTCTTCGGGCCGCGTCGAAGCATACTCCAACGCTCGTGCCCTGGGCATGGGGAGTCAACGGGTGCGCGTCGGTCGTGGGCGCCGTGCTCGGCAAACTGCTCAGCATCAGCTTCGGCTTTCAGTGGACGACCATCCTGGCTTGTGCCCTTTATGGGATCGCAGCGGTGAGCTTCTACGGTTTCTTGGACTCCCCGGGCCGGAGGCTTTGAAGATCTCTTTGCGCTGCTCACGCTTCTCTGATATATGAAATCTGAGTGAGCAGATTTCATTGAGGTGCGGGCCGAAGGCCTGCATCGGGACAGGAGGGGGTTCCATGGAGAAAAAGGTTCTCGATGCCATGAAAAAGGCGGGCAAACCTGTAAGGCCCGGGGATGTGGCCAAAATGCTCAAGGCGGACAGCAAGGAAGTGACAAAGATCATCAACGATCTGAAGAAGAAAGGCTTGGTGAGTTCACCGAAAAGATGTTTTTATGAACCTGCGTAAGGGCACACCGGAAGGGGAAAGGTACTCCGGCTGGTTCGTGGTCATTGTCGCCGTTTTCGTCACCTGCCTGATCACGGCCAACCTTACCGCGGTCAAGCTCATCAATCTGTTTGGATGGATCCTGCCCGCGGCCGTCTTCGTGTTCCCTCTCAGCTACATCACCGGTGATGTTCTCACAGAGGTCTACGGATACAGCCGGGCGCGAAAAGTGATCTGGCTGGGTTTTTTCTGCAATTTCATCGTCGTTCTCTTTGTCTGGATCGGCCAGATTCTCCCGCCCGCGGTGTTCTGGGACGGGCAGGGTGCTTACGTCCGGATTCTCGGATACACCCCCCGGTTGCTGGTCGCCTCGTTCCTCGCCTATCTCGTGGGTGAGTTTGCCAATGCCTTTGTGCTGGCGAAAATGAAGATCGCGACCCGGGGAAGGCGGCTCTGGCTTCGCACCATCGGTTCCACGGTGGTGGGGCAGGGGCTCGATTCGGCCATCTTCATCACCCTTGCCTTTGCAGGCACGATTCCGGGCAAGGGCCTCATGAGTGCCATCATCACGCAGTGGCTGGCCAAATCCATCTACGAAGCTTCGGCTACCCCTCTGACCTATGGGGTCGTGAATTTTCTCAAACGAAAAGAAGGGATGGACGTCTACGACCGCAAAACGAAATTCAACCCTTTGCTCGTCTCGGAATAGGGTTTCTTGCCGCTAAGAATCTGACAGGAGGGAAGCATGGATTTCTCATTGACCAAGGAGCAGGCGGACATCAAGCGGGCGGCGGCGGAATTTGCCAAAAAGGAATTTACCCCGGAGGCGGCGCAGGCCTGTGAACTGGAGCATCGCTTTCCAAGAGAACTCTTCAAGAAGGCCGCTCAGCTCGGGTTTGTTGGTGGGGATTATCCCGAGAGCATCGGCGGCGGTGGCATGGGCATCATGGAGAATGTCCTTGTGGTCGAGGAGTTCTGCAAGGCCGACTCGGGCATCGGCATGGCCCTTCACCTCGCCTACATCCCGTCCAAGATCGTGAAGCTTTTCGGAACCGACCGGCAGCATGAGCAATTTCTTGCCCCCCTTGTGCGGGGAGATTGGGTGTCGGCTGTGTCCTTCACCGAGCCCGACCACGGAAGCGATCTGACGCGCATGGATACCTCTATCGTGGAAAGGGAGGATGGATTTGTTCTCAACGGGACCAAGGTGTTCACAACCAATGCTTCCTATGCTGATTTTTTTATCGTTCTCGCGCAAGATAGTCAGGATGCCACCCCCGGGAAAGGAATGAGCACGATCGCGGTTCAGCGAGATCCATCCACGTGGCTTGCAGGGAGCATGGAGATCAACGAGATTCCCAACAAGATGGGTCTCAGAATGACTTCAAGCGGAGAAGTGGTGTTCCACGATCTCAAGGTGCCGAAGGCCAACATGGTGGGGGAAAGGGGCCGGGGCCTTCTCAATGTGCTCGATTTCCTGGACGAGAGCCGGATAGAAATTGCGGCTCAGGCCCTGGGAAACGCGGAAGGGGCCTTTCTCAAAGCCCTCAAACACGCCAAGGAAAGAACCCAGTTTCAACGGCCGATCATTGATTTCCAGGGCATCGGCTACAAGCTTGCCCGGATGTGGAGCGACATTCAATCCCTCAAATGGTTGACCTACTACGCTGCCTGGCTGTGCGACAACAGGACGGAAAAAATGTCGGGGGCTCTTCCCCTCTTTACCTCCATGGTGAAGCACCACGTGCCTGAGACGGCGAAAAAAGTGATCGATGAGACCATCACGGTCTTTGGAGGCTACGGATATTTCTTAGAGCAAGATGTGGAGAGAAGATACAGGGACAATCGCATCATAGAGATCTACGAAGGCACCGTGGAGGTCCAGCTCAACAACATGGTGAGGATCCTGAAAAAGCTGAACCTCGACTTCATCCAGTCCACGCTCATCTAGGGTCGCTTGAACTTCCTGCGGATGTCGTCCTGCTCCTGAGGGCTGAGGGAGTCCCACTGCTTGAGGTTTTCACGAATCCGGTCCCGTTCTCCCGGAGGAAGCTGCTGCCACTGTTGATGTCTCTTTCGCATGAGGTCCTTCTCCTCAGGGGGGAGAGCCTTCCACTGATCCATGCGGCGCTCGAGCTCCCTGCGTTTTTCAGGCGGGAGGCTTTCCCATCTCTTGGAGCGGTTCTTCATTCTGGCTTTCTCCTCAGGAGAAAGGCTCTCATAGTACCCCTCATCCGATGGAGAAGAATGCCCCTTCTTGCGGCTGATCAACACGTTTGACTGCAAGGGCTCTATGGAGGGCGCCGGGGGAACGAACCGGCCTGCTTCTCCGCCGGCTTTGGCCCACAAGGAGTCGGGGAGGAAGAGAAGCAGGAACGCCACCCACACAAAAAGACATCTGCCCGTGCTCTTTCGGATCATGTTCGTTCTCATATCTCAGGGTTTCCTGCGGTATGGTCCCTGTGATCCACGACCTGAACCAGTTTCCGGAGCGTTTCCAAATCTTCCAGGAGTTCCATGTCCTTGATGATCTCCATGTCTTTCCCTGAAACCTGTGCCTCGGTCAGGGAGTCCGGATGCGGGGAGGGCCCCTCGAACCATTTCAGGGCCAGCCACCCGGAGAGCACCACCACGCAGCAGGCTGCGGCCACCGCAGCCAGGGTGCGGGAGGAGCCGGGAACCATGCGCTCCCACCATCGGGGTCCTGTCTCCCGCTCCTTCAGCCTTCTCTTCATGGCTCGAGACAGAGCGCTTGCTTTCTCATAGGAAAACGCAGGAGCGGGCATCTCTTCCTTGACCCGCTCGATAAACCGGAGCATCTTTTGACGTTCTTCACGGCAGCCGGAGCACGCTTCAAGGTGTTGCTCCCACTCCGCTCTCTCCTCTTCGCTTAACTCCCCATAGACGTCGAGAAGAAGAACCTCACCACGGTCGATGCATGCTTTCATGGCCTCTCAATCCTCCCAGGTCTTCAGCGCTTGCCTCAGGGAATGGGTCGCCCTGAAGAGGTGGCTTTTCACCGTGCCCTCCGCAGCACCCATGACCCCTGCGATTTCGTTGATGCTCATTCCGTGCAGGACCTTGAGCTGAAAGGCGACCCGCTGCTTTTCCGGGAGAGCCTTCATGGCGCTCTCGATGTCTTTCGAGAGCTGGTGGTTGCTCAATTCCTGCATGGGGTCATGCCGCCCTTCCACGTCCTCGGCCTCGAGATCGGTCCGCCCTTCCTGTCGTTTCCATGGTGCCCAGGGGGAAATGATGCGCCGCCATCGATTTCGCCGCCTTCTGCTGTCCAGGCACAAATTCACCAGGATGCGATAAAACCAGGTGTAAAAACTGGATTTGCCCTGGAATTGCTTCAAGTTCCTGAAAGCCCGCAAAAAAGCTTCCTGGGTCAGGTCCTCGGCATCCTGGCGCTCGCCGGAACAAAGGTGATAGGCGATGGCAAAGGCCTTGTGCTGGTAGCGACGCACCAGCTCTTCCATGGCCCAAGCCTCTCCGCCCTGAGCAAGGGTCACCAGTCGGCCGTCCTCCAACGGCGCCGTATCGGGTTCACCGGATTTATCCATCCCCGGATCTGGATCAAGAAATGTCAAGAGGCCTCTTTTCCCAGTATGATATCCCAGTATGCCGGCGGTGTAAACGGTCCCCGATTTCAAGCACCTTGATCCGACTGAATAGTGAGACGTGCGAGGCCCAAAAAAGTTTACCGGTCAGGTCAGGAAAGCACGTCCGGAATGAAGGGAGCCGCCTGCCCGGCTCCGTTCCGGCCGGGCCGCTCCTTCCCCGGCATGGAGAGAAGGCGGGGGACAGCCGCCTTGTAGAGCGTTCCTTGGCCCGCCGCGAGGTAGGCTTTTACAAAGGCCGGGATCAAGATGGAGGAACCGCGAAGCAGGCGGAGCTTCTCTCCGGTCCCGACGTCCGTCACTTCCGCTTCGCCCTGCACGCAGATCATGATTTCGACGCTCCGGTCCGCCGGGCTTTTGTAGGACACCTCGGGTTCGAGATGAATCCGCGAAAGAAGGAATTCCTCGGCCCCTGAAGGATAAAGCCATTCTGCGGGTCCTTGAGGCTCAGGATGAAGGATTCGGCTTTCACTCGGCGAGAAGTTCACGACCTTGAGCAGCTCATGGGGATCGATGTGTTTTTCCGTCAGTCCGCCTCTCAGCACATTGTCCGAGTTTGCCATCACCTCGATGCCCGCCCCCTCGAGATAGCCGTGGAGCTCTCCCGGGTCGATCGATAAAGCCTCTCCGGGTTCGAGGTGGACCAGGTTGAGGAGCAAGGGCCCCAGAACGCCTATGTCATCAGGGAATACCTGTTGAAGCTTGACGATCCATTCAAAGGCGGGATCGAGCGCGGTGTGAGCCTCGGCTGCGAAGACCGCCACTGAGACGAGGTGTCGCCGCCTTTCGCGGTTCATGGTAAGCAGGTCGGATAAGAGCCTTTTCAAGCCGCCCTTGTCCTCTTCCTGGAGATGAGGCAGCTCCGAAGCAGGAATGCCTGTGCGGTGAAGGAGGGAGCGGATCTCATCCACGGTGCGAAACCCTTTCAAGGCCCAGAACGAAGTCAGGGCACAGAGGATTTCCGGCTTGTGCGATGGGTCCCGGTAATTCCGATGAGGGGCGTTCAGGGGGATTCCTCGCCCGTTTTCCTCTCCAAAGCCCCGGACGGCCCGGCTTCGATTCGGGTGCGCCTGAATGGACAGGGGCTTGGACGCTGCAAGCACTTTGAAAAGGAAAGGGAGACGATTGGAGAACCTGGCTGATACGGATTGCCCGAGGATTTTCGACGGGTTTTTCCGAATGACCTCGGACAGGGGCAGCCATCGGCCCTCCCACAACACCCTGGAAGTCCCCTTGGGATGGGCCCCCATCCACAGTTCAGCCTGCGGCTTTTCTGACGGACAAGGGTTTCCCAGGAGCCGGGCTATGAAGTCTCTCGATCCCCAAGCGTACTCTTGAACAGGATTTTCAAGCAGGGCGATTCCAGGCATGGCTTTTTTCCCCGGGGGGGTGTTGGATAAAAACACTTTACCTTTTTTCAAAACCCCGGTCCACTGATTCTGCGAAATCCTTTGAGGCAAAATTCATAAGCGTATAGGTCTATATTGATGCGTTCGTAAAAAGTCCCACAGCGTCATTGCGAGGCGCGAAGCGCCGTGCCTGCGCGCTGTAGCGCTACGGCGCGCAAGCGTGGCAATCTCACGGATACCCGCTAGTTACGAGATTGCCCCTCGGCCGTGAGCTCGGGGCCGAACGGCTTCGCTTCGCTCGCAATGACCGAGCCGCTGTTTCCGGACTTTTTACCGTGAAAATCCCCCTCGATCCCCCTTTGTTAAAGGGGGAGGAGGAAAGATAGGAGGAAACTTCCCCCCTTTGAAAAAGGGGGGTCAGGGGGGATTCTCATGCGCGGGGGCGACAAGATCTTCGTGTCATGAACGTTTACGAGACCCTCTATATTGACTATTGAGCTTTTTTCCATTATATTAAAGTTCATCTATACTGCGTTAGCGTCGTTGAGCTATGAGCTTAATGAACAGCGTAAGCTCATTTGAGGGAGAGCGAGGGCCTGTAAATGTTCACTTTTGCCTCTGAAGAAACCCACGAAGATGGATATGTGGTCATCAAAGAGGGGACTTCGGGAGATTGGCTTTACGTGATTCTGTCAGGCGCGGTGGAGATCTCCAAGACGATCGGTGGTAAGAAGTATGTGATCGATGTGCTGAAACCGGGCGAAATACTTGGAGAGGTCGGTTTTCTGGGAGGAAAAAGAAGAACGGCCACCGCGCGCACCGTTGGTCAGACAACCCTCGGTATTGTGGATCGAACCGCTCTGGATGCGGAATTCAACGAGCTTTCTTCTGACCTGAGAAACATCCTCATGGCCATGGCAAAGCGGTTTGAGAAGATGGTCAACCGCGTGGTCGAGTTTTCCTCGAGATCCGACATTCGGGTTCAGAAGACCCTGTCTCTCACCTACAAGGATAACATGGCTTTTGTCCGGGCATACCTGGGAAATATCAGCAGCGGAGGGATTTTTATCAAGACCGACAAACCCCTCGCCCAGGGCGAGCAGTTCCTCCTGCGCCTGCAACTTCCCGAACTTCCGGAACCTCTCAAGATATCGTGCGAGGTGGTGTGGTCCCGGGGTTCAGCACAGGCTACGCCAAGAGAGCCGGCTGGCATGGGCGTCAAGTTTATGGAGTTGAGCAGGAACGACAGCGAATTGTTGAAGCATTATGTGGGCAGGGTCTCAGGTCGCTGAAGGGGTCGTGAATGATATCCATGAATGAGGGCAACAGATCGCGAACCGGTTTCGGCTTTTATTTTTATAAGTTGCCATGGCCTCGGGGCGGGTGACACCCCTCTCCGGGAAGAACCGGGGCCATGGGCAGGCAGTCGCTCATGGCCCTTTGCTTTTCTTATGGCCTCTCACAGAGACCGCGGAGGTTTCAGAGTGTTGGAGGTTCAATTTTATCATGCCCTGGAAAGCGATGTATGAAGAACGAAAGACAAGCCTCGATGATGCGCTTAAAGCGGTGAAGCGAGGGAACAAGGTCTTTCTGGGCACAGGGTGCGCGGAGCCTCAATACCTGGTGGAGGGGCTCATTGAGCGTGCGAGCAGGCTTCACGATGTTCAGATTCTCCACTTTGTCGCGCTCGGCAAGGCCCGTTACACGGAAAAGCTCCTTGACAACCGCTTTCGCCACAATGCGTTTTTTATTGGCCCCAACACGCGGGATGCGATCAATGAGGCGAGGGCCGATTACACCCCCATCTTCATTTCGGAGATTCCCGATCTTTTGCGGAGAGGCATCGTCCCCGTTGACGTGGCTCTCGTGCAGGTTTCCCCCCCCGACGATCACGGCTTCGTGAGCCTCGGAATATCCGTGGATATCGTGAAGGCGGCCGTGGAGTCCGCCAGGATCGTGATCGCCCAGGTCAATCGCTGGATGCCCAAGACGCTCGGAGACACCTTCATTCCTGTCCATAAGATCCATTCCTTTGTCGAGCATGACGATCCCCTGATCGAATTTCATTACCCCGAGTTGGATGACGTGGGGAAGATGATTGCGCGCAACGTCGCAAAGATCGTTTCGGACGGTGACACGATCCACATCGGGTACGGGCATATTCCCTACGGTGTTTTGGCTTTTCTTCACGACAAGAAGGATCTCGGCGTGCACACGGAGGTGATCTCGGATGCTTTCATCGACCTCATTGAGGAGAAGGTGATCACCGGTGAACGCAAGACGCTCCATCCCGGAAGAGTGGTGTGCAGTTTTTGCATCGGCACTCGCAGGGTTTATGACTACGTGAATGGAAACCCCCATGTCAGGTTTTACCCGGCGGAGTATGTGTACAATCCCCTGGTCATCGCCCGGAACGAGCGCATGGTTTCGATCGGAAGCTGCCTGGAGGTGGATCTGAGCGGGCAGGTCTGTTCCGAATCCAAGGGTTTTCATTTCTACAGCGGCATCGGCGGCCGCCTCGACTTTATCCGGGGCGCGGCCATGTCAAAGGGCGGGAAATCCATTGTGATCCTTCCCTCGACCACCAAGGACGGGCTGCAATCAAGAATCCGGGCTCACCTGCAGGAGGGGGCCGGTGTGGTGGCAACCCGGGGGGATGTGAAGTATGTGGTGACGGAGTACGGCATCGCCTATCTGCACGGAAAATCGATCCGGGAAAGAGCCATGGCGCTTATCAGTATCGCCCACCCGCGCTTTCGCCGGGAACTCCTCGATGAGGCGAAGCGTCGGTCCTACGTCTATCCTGACCAGATTCTCATCCACACAGAGAGCCACGCCTATCCCGAGGATGAAGAAGAGAAGGTGCGGCTGGCGGACGCTACGTGTGTGACCCTTCGCCCCATCAAGCCCACCGATGAGCCTTTGCTTCAGGATTTCTTCTACTCCCACTCCGATGAAACGGTCTACCGCAGGTATTTTCGTCCGCTCCAAAGCATGCCTCACACAAGGGCACAGACCATGGTCAACCTCGATTACCACAACCGCATGGCCTTTGTGGCCACGGTGGGAGATATCGGGCTGGAGTGCATCATCGCCGTGGGGCGCTACGAGGCTGAGCCCGAAGAACCGGGGATGATCGAGGTGGCCTACACGGTCCGGGAAGAATACCGTGGCCACGGCCTTGGGACCCTTCTCCAGGATCGCCTTGAAAAATATGCCGGCCGGCAGGGCTTCAAGGGGTCTGTGGGCTATCTCTTCGAAGACAACCTTGCCATGCTGAAAACATTCGCCAAGAAAGGGGCTTACAAAGGGGATATCGAGGAAGACGGCATTTTGAGGGTTTGGAGGTATTTCGATACAGCGGGAGAAAAGGAAGAAAAAAGCGGACAGGATTGACAAGAAACTCAAGACATGTTAGCTTACTTACCGGTAGGTAAACGCAAAAATGGATGCCCTTGCGGAAAAGACAAAGAGTGACGAACAAAGCGCCAAGATTTCCCTGCTCATGGCAGGGATTACTCTTTTTGCCGAGAAGGGGTATGCGAGCACCTCGGTTCGGGAAATCGTAGCCCATGCCGGCGTGACCAAGCCGGTTCTCTACTACTATTTTCAGAACAAGGAAGGCCTTTTCCGCGCCATCCTGGATGCGGCTGCGGAAAGGCAGGAGGAACTGCTGAACGAAGTGCTGGGCATGACCGGCACGGTGCTCGAAAGGGTTTCTTTTCTTTACCGCCGGATCTACGAGGAGCTTGCAGAGAACAGGGATCTGTTTAAAATGATCCACAACCTGATCTTCGGTCCTCCTCAGGGTGTGCCGCCCTACGACATGGAAATATACCACGAACGGATGCTCAAAGCCGTCGAGGTCATCTATCAGGAGGGCATGGAATGGGGAGAGGTGGTGAAAATCGATCCTCATGAGGCGGCCATGATGGTTGTGGGGGTGACGGACTACTGTTTTCATAAGGGCTATCTCAATCCCCAAAACATGGATACGGGCCTGGCGGAGCGACTGCTGGAGCTTGCTTTCCGGGGCCTGATAAAAAGGAATGACTGATCCCATGAAACGCTTGAGGTTTGTTTTAGGCATCACATTAGGGGTAGCCTTATCGGCGGGGTGGATGAGCGGGTGCGGCCGTTCCGAAAGCAGCACCAAGCCTGAAAACAACAAGAACGCCTCGAGGATGATGCAGGTGTCCGTGGCCACGGTCGCGCCTGCACCCATGAAAGACATCCTGCTGCTGCCCGGTGAGACGGAGGCATGGCAGGATGTGCGTGTGGGGGCCGACATGGGGGGCCGTGTGGAGTGGATCGGGCCCAAGGAAGGAGACGTCGTAAAGCAAGGCGAGCTGATCGCCAAGATCGATGTTTCGACCCTCAAGGCCGCTCTGGACAAGGCGGAGGCCGCCCTGAAGCTGGCCGAAGATCTCTACGATCGGCGTCTCAAACTCTTTGAGAGAAAGATCATCAATCAGGAAGAGCTGGACAAGGCTCTCACGGAACGGACTCTGGCAAAGGCCAGTTTCAGGCAGGCCCAAACGGAGTGGGATCGAGGGTTTGTCAAGGCGCCCATCTCCGGGCTTGTCAACCACCTTTTTGTCGACGAAGGGGAATTCATCGACAGAGGGAAGCCTCTTGTGGACCTGGTGAACGTGGACAAAATCAAAGTCAACGTCAATGTGCCCGAGCTGGATGTGCGCTTTCTGAAGACCGGCCAGAAAGCGATGATCAGGGTGGATGCCTTTCCTGAGCGGGAAGCGGTCGGCACCATCGACTTTGTCGCTTACAAGGCCGATCCGGCCACCAAGACCTTCCAGGTTAAAGTGGTCATGGACAATGCGGACCGGGACATCAGGCCGGGCATGATCGCCCGCGTGGCCTTTCTGCGCAGGATTATCCCCGATGCGCTGTCCGCCCCGCTTTTCGCCCTGGTCGACAAGGGAGGAGAGCGGATGGTGTTCGTGGAAAAGGACGGCGTGGTTCATGCGCGGAGCGTTTCCATCGGCATCATCGAAGGGGACCGGGTTCAGATCACCCAGGGGCTTGAACCGGGAGATCGCCTCATCGTCACAGGCCAAAAAGACGTGGAAGAAGGAATGAAGGTCCAGGTCCAATGATCGTCAATCAGCTCGCCCTCAAGCGCCAGGTGACCGTCCTGGCTCTTTTGGTTTTGATCGTTATTTCCGGTCTTTACTGCTACCTTACGCTGCCCAGGGAATCCTTCCCCGACATCACCATTCCCTATGTCTTCGTGACCACCAAATACGAAGGGGTGGCGCCCGAAGACATGGAAAAGCTGATCACCATCCCCATTGAGAGGAAGCTCAAGGGCCTTTCCGATGTGGAGGAGATCCGGTCCACCTCGGCCGAGGGGATTTCCACGGTGGCGGTCAAGTTTCTTCCGAGCATCGATATCGACGATGCCCTTCAAAAGGTGCGAGACAAGGTGGACCAGGCCAAGCAGGATCTGCCTCCTGATCTGCCCGACGACCCCGTGATCCAGGAGGTCAATTTTTCGGACATCCCGGTGATCCGCGTGGTCCTTTCGGGTCCTTTCTCCCTGAGGAGGCTTCAGAACTTCGCCGAAGAATTCGAGGACCGGATCGAGGCCATAGCGGGGGTTCTCGACGCCCGTCTGACCGGAGGCCTCGAACGGGAAATCCATGTGGAGTTCGACCTCGACCGCGTCGGGGCGTACAATGTGCCTTTCTCGAGCCTCATCAACGCCGTGACCAAGAGCAATGTCAACATGCCCGGCGGCAGCATGGACATCGGGGAGGGCAAGTACCTGGTGCGGGTGCCGGAAGACTTCAAGCATCCGGCCGAGATTTTTTCGATCGTCGCCTTTGTCCGGGACGGAAAGCAGGTCTACCTGCGGGATGTCGCTTTTATCCGTGACAGCCACAAGGATCCTCTGACCCGGAGCCGGCTGAACGGGGAAAAGAGCGTCACCCTCGCCATTCAGAAACGGAGCGGCGAAAACATCCTGCGGGTCACGGACGAGGTGAAACAGGTGGTCGATGAAATGCGGCCCCTGATGCCGCCTGCCCTGAAGATCGATCTTACCTCCGACATGTCCAATGACGTCCGCCTCATGGTCTCGGATCTCGAAAACAACATCCTCTCGGGTCTGCTCTTGGTCCTGATCGTGATCTTCGTGTTCATCGGCGGCCAGTCCGCGTTGTTCGTCGCCCTGGCCATCCCCTATTCCATGTTCATCACCTTCACCTTGCTCACGGGTTTCGGCGAGACCCTGAACATGGTGGTTCTCTTTTCCCTGATCCTCGCTCTCGGCATGCTGGTGGATAACGGCATTGTCATCGTGGAGAACATCTACCGCCACATGCAGCAGGGAAAGTCGCGCCAGGAAGCCGCGGAAATCGGGACCAACCAGGTGGCATGGCCCGTGATCACCTCCACGCTGACCACCTTGGCGGCCTTTGTGCCCATGCTCTTCTGGCCGGGGATCATGGGGGAATTTTTGGGCTATCTGCCCGAGACCCTGATCATGGCCCTCACGGCTTCCCTCTTTGTCGCCCTGGTGATCAATCCGGTCCTTTCATCGCGATATCAGCGGGTCAAGCCCCTCGTTCAGAACGGCAAGAATCCGGGGAGAGAAACGCTCATCAAGCGGGTTTATCAGCGCCTCCTCATCTGGGCGCTTCGTCACCGATGGGTGATCGTGTTGCTTTCCTTTGCCATGCTGATCGGCTCCATCGGCGCTTTCGCGAAGTTCGGCAAGGGCACGGAATTCTTCCCGGAGACGGAACCGCGCAGGGCCTATGTCCACATCAAGGCCCCGGAAGGAACCAACCTGGACGCCTCCGACACCCTCGTCTCCCAGGTTGAAAAGATCGTCTCCCGATATGACGACATCCGCTACGTGGTTTCGAACATCGGGTCTGTGGGAGGGGATCCCTTCTCCCAGGGGGGCACAGGGACGCACATCAACCGGGTGGCCCTGGATTTCAAGGATTTCCACGACCGCTCCAGACCGTCTTCGGAAATCATCAGGGAAATTCGAGCCAAGGTTCTCTCGGCCGTCAAAGGCGCGGAGATCCAGGTGGAAAAGGAGGAGGAAGGGCCTCCCACCGGCCCGCCCGTGAACATCGAAATTACGGGCTCCGACATCTTTGTTCTCGGGGAACTGGCGGCCAAGGTGCGAAACAGGATCAAGGATATTCCGGGTCTCGTGGATTTGAAGGACAACTTCGTCAAAGGCAAGCCGGAGATCCGGGTGAGAATCGACAAAGAAAAGGCGGCTTTGCTCAACCTGGACACCTACACGATCGCCTACACCGTGAAAGCCGCGGTCAACGGCGTCAAGGTGGGTGTTTTCCGGGAAGGAAAAGACGAATATGACATCCTTGCCCGCCTTCCGGAAAAGGACCGGCAATCGCTGGAGAGCCTGAAGCGCATTACCATCTCGGGACCCAAGGGCGAGCCTGTTCCCTTGACCAGCGTGGCAAAAGCCTCCGTGGAAAGCGGGGTGGGGGCCATCATGCGGCTGGATCAGAAAAGGATGGTGACCATCTCCGGAGACGTGATCGGCCGGCTCGCCAACGACGTGATCCGGGATATCGACGGCCGTCTCAAACAGGATTTCGACTGGCCCAGAGGATACAGCTACAAGTTCACGGGCGAGCAGAGGGAGCAGGCCAAGGCCCAGGCCTTTCTCAGCAAGGCCTTTATTGCCGCCATCTTCCTGATTCTGATCGTGCTTTTGACCGAGTTCAACTCTTTTACAACACCATTCATCATCCTCACCTCCGTGGTCCTGTCCCTGATCGGCGTGTTCATCGGCCTTCTGGCAACAGGAACCGCCTTCGGTGTGATCATGACCGGGATCGGGGTCATCAGCCTGGCCGGCGTGGTGGTCAACAACGCCATCGTTTTGATCGACTATTATCACCAGCTCACGGATGGGGGCATGCCGTCCACCGATGCCCTGGTCAGGGCGGGCATGGTTCGGTTCCGTCCCGTCATGCTCACCGCCATCACCACCATCCTGGGCCTGATTCCCATGGCCACCGGCATCAGCTTCGACTTTCGGAAGTTTGCCTGGGACATCGGCGGAGAATCGTCCCAGTGGTGGGGTCCCATGGCCGTGGCCGTGATCTTCGGCCTCGGGGTGGCCACCCTTCTGACTCTGGTGGTGGTGCCTGTCCTCTGCTCCCTGGAAAACAGCCTGTTGACCCGCAGGCTGAAGAAAAAAGCGGCGAGCTCTGCTTAACCCGTCAAGGTGAAGCCCCGGATGTAGGGGTGAGGGGGAGCGGACCTTTGAAGAAGTGTTGAAAAATCACCTCGACCGGGTTATAAGACCTCATTGGTCCGCGAAAACCCCAGGTCGTCACTCCCGCCCTTCGACTTTGCTCAGGATAAACTCCGGCGGGAGTCCAGAAAGGTTTGGAATTCCTGGATTCCCGTCTTCACGGGAATGACAGCAAAGGGTAAGAAGGCCACTCCGGAGGATCTTGCCGATGAAAAACACGGAAAAGGGCGTCACCTTTCTTGGAAACGAGACGAAATTCGAGGGTAAACTGAAATTCCAAGGGTCCATCCGAATAGACGGATACCTGAAAGGTGAGATCGAAGCCAAGGGCAATTTGATCATCGGGGATGATGCCCTCATTGAAGCGGACATCCATGTCACCTATGCGTCCATCAGCGGCGAGGTCCACGGGAACATTACCGCGGATCAGCGGGTGGATCTCCAGGCGCCTGCCAAAGTGTTCGGGAACATTCAAGCGCCTGCGGTGGTCATCGGAGAAGGGGTCATCTTCGAAGGAAACACCAGGATGTACCAGGCTCTCGAAAGAAGCACAGGGATGGTCGGAGCCGATGAATACCAGGGAGGACCTCCGCCCAACCTCATGGCGGTCTACGGCATTGTGGCGGATAAGGATACGGGAAAGCCCATCAAGAATGCCCGGGTAATTTGCAGAGGAGACGGCAAGTACAAGACCGTGAGCAATGCGTCCGGGTATTACGAATTGATCAACCTCAAGGAGGGGAAGTGGAAGCTGAGAGTGGATGCGGAAGGGTACAGGAAAGAAAAATCGGAGGTGGTCATTACGGGCGACGGCACCTACGAGAAAGGCTTTGAGCTCACGCCGAAGCGCTGAGGCCTCATTGAGGCGCGTCTTCCAGTTTCATGTATTCATCCTCTTCCGTGAGCGTGTACCGCTTTCCAAGAACTTCGAATCGCCGCTCATAGGCAAAGGCGGCCCCGGTTTCGCCGGCCTGAGAGATCCTCTCCAAAATGGCTGAAATGATGGTTCCAATGAGCTGAAGGTCCTTGGCAACCAGGTACACGGGAATCAGGATCTCCTTGCTGCCGAGAAGGGACTGGATGCCCAGGGTGCAAAAGGCGCTTTTTGACCGGAGATATTTGATGGAGATCACCTGAGAGGGATTTTTGCTGTTGGCGATGGTGGCGATGATCTGGTCTGTGTCATTGTGTTCGGTCATAACCTTTCCTTTGCAAAGAGCCCTCATATCGCACAGGATAAGGAAAAGGTCAAGACGGATCTGAAAAAAGGAGGAGCAGTCACGTGAGCCCTGAAGATATTCGCAAGAAGACACAAGAGACGGCAAGCAAGCTTTTCGGAAAAGGCATCAAGATGGACCCTCCTTACCTCACGTGGAAGGCCTTTGACAAAGATCTCGCGAACGATTTCTCCATGTTTATCACGGGAAATCTTTACTCCCGAACCGTGTTGACCCTGCCCGAGAGGCAAATGGTTGCCTGTGCCATGCTGGCGGCGATTCGGGCAAGGGACGAACTGAAGCTTCATGTGAACGCGGCCCTTAATGTGGGATGCGATCCCGGGAAACTTGCGGAGGTCTTTTTCCAGCTTGCCACGTACGCAGGGATGCCCGCAGTCAATGAAGCCCTTCAGGTCTACCGCGAAGTGCTCAAAGAAAGAGGGGAATGGCCCATTAAGTCATGAGAATCGACTGGTGGCTTGCAGGCCTCTGTTCTGCGCGTGCTTTCAGCCAAATCATCACGATGACCTATGCGGCGGCTCTGCCTGTGCTCCAAAAGGAATGGAACATGTCAGCCGCCCAGGCGGGTGCCATCTCCAGCGGATTTCAAATCGGCTACGGCGTATCCCTCCTCTTTGTCTCCACCCTCGCAGACCGCTTCGGTGCAAAACGCCTGTATCTCGCATCCATGGCCGCCGGATCGCTTTTCACCGCCGCCTTTGCCCTTCTGGCGAGAAGTTACCTCTCGGGCCTCATTCTCTACACCCTGGTCGCCCTATTCATCGGCGGCGCCTACACCACGGGGCTCATGATCCTTGCGGACCACTATCCGGTCCGGCGGAGGGGGATGGCCACGGGATTCTACATCGCCAGCTCTTCCGTTGGGTACGTCCTTTCCCTTTTGCTGAGCGGGTGGGCCCTCCCCGTGGGAGGCTACAGACTTTCCTTCCTGGTTACCTGCCTGGCCACCATCCTGGGGGCCTTCTCTTCCTGGATCACCCTTGCAGGGACCCGTGTTCCCATCGCACCCCGGGAGACGCAGCAGAGTTTCAGAAAAGATGTGCTCTCGAACAAGCCTGCCATGCTGCTGATTTCCGCCTACACCTTCCATTGCTGGGAACTGCTCGGCATGTGGGCCTGGGCGCCGGCCTTTATCACCGCCTGCCTGGTTCAAAGGGGCGCCGCGGGCCTGGAGGCGGCAGGTCTCGGGTCTTATTTGGTGGCGGCCTTTCATATGGCGGGCATCGTGGCTTCCTTTTCCATGGGTTCGCTCTCTGACCGGCTCGGCCGGGCGCGCGTCATCATGGTTCTTGCAGCACTGAGCAGCCTCTGCTCCCTGGTTTTCGGATGGTCCATCGGTTGGCCCTTCTGGGTGGTCATGGGCCTTGGGCTCTTCTATGCTTTTTTGATTCTGGGCGACTCCCCTGTGCTTTCCGCTGCCCTGACGGAAGTGGTGACCCCTTCCTATCTCGGGGCCGCCTTCGGCATCAGGTCGATGCTCGGGTTTGGGGCCGGCGCCGTGTCCCCGGTTGTTTTCGGAGCGATCCTGGATATCACGAATCCAGGCCAGCAAGCCTACACCACGTGGGGATGGGCCTTCGTCTCGTTGGGCATTCCCGGATTCGGCGCCGTGTGGGCCGCCCACCGCCTCCGGCAATTCCAGCGTCCTTGACCTCGTCGGCTCAAATCAAAGGCCCAACCTTTTACCGCACACTCACAACGATTCTCCGAAGCCGACTCACGGGCAGGTCTCTGACGAGTCCGCAACCGGAAATGGATTCACCGGTTCTAACCGCCCCCGAGGTCCTGAAGTCATTTTCGAGGTAGGCGCATCACTCCACGCCAACCGGAGCCTGCGTTCTTTGGGGCTACCCTCATGACTCACTAACTTTTTGGCGCCGGTTCGTGCCTCCGTAGAAATGGTTGCGGCTCTGAAGAGCCCTGCCCGTGGGTCGGCGCCCATCGACTTCTCCGTAGCTCGCAAAGGTTCAATGGGTTTGACCTTTTGACGGTTCGAGGTTAACCTGCCCTCTCGGGGTGGGATTTTCTCTTTCCGGAGGACATCAAGAACTGAACAGGGAAGAACAAGGATTTTCAGGGGAATGAAGTTTACGATCTTCAAGAGAATGATTTCCGGATATGCCGTGATCATGGTCATGGTCGTTTTCATGGGGATCTACGTGACCCTCAAGCTCAATCAAATGACGGAGATCAACCACAAAATCGCCAAGGTCGACGGCGTCACCATTACGGTAGGGGAACACCTGCTTGAGCTCCTCTTCTCTCAGGTCGGTTTTGAAAAGAAGCACCTGATCGCAGGGGATCCGGATTTCCTCGAAGAGTTCCACCGCACAAAGGCACTCTTCGAAGAAGAGATGGAGCGATTGTCCAGCCTGGCGGACTCGGAAAAGAAGAAGGGCTGGATTGCGGATATCAGGACCCACTATGGCCTTTACCTGGCTTTGTTCGAAGAGGAAGCAAAACTCATCGCCAAAAAGGAACCGTTTCCGAGAAAAGAATACGTGGAGGAGAAAGATCGCATTGTCGGCGAAATGGACAAGACCCTCAGGGAGCTCATCAGAAATGCCAGGATCGAGAGAGATGAAAAACTGGCATTGTCCGTCAGGATCAGTTACCGTGCCATCAGGGTTACCGCGATTGCGGCGGGGCTGACGATAGTCCTCGGGATCGCCATTTCGTTTTTCATCACAAGGAACATCGCACGGCCCATTTCCCTCTTGGGGCAGAAGACCAAGGAGATCGCCACGGGTCGATTCCAGAAGATATCCAACATCTCCTCACCGCCCGAGATCACGCAGCTGGCTGACGATTTCAATGCCATGAGTGAAAGACTGGAAGAGCTGGACAACATGAAGCTGGATTTCATCAGCCACGTGTCCCATGAGCTTCGAACGCCTTTGACGTCCATCAAGGCCGCGTCCAGCATGGTATTGGAAGGGACTTTCAGACAACCCGAGAGCGAGGAAGAACTGCTCACCGTTATCAGGGACGAGTGCGACAGACTCATCGGAGCAGTCAACCGCATCCTGGATATTTCACGTATGGAAGCCAAGATGATGGATTATCAATTCACCGAGAGCGGCCTTTTCCCCATCCTTCAGAAGGCGGTCTTGAAACTGGCTCCCCTGGCCCAGCGGAAGAAGATCGACCTGGAGTTAAAGCCCTGCCCCGAGCTTCCCCTGGTGAAGATCGACCCGGACAGGATCGCGCAGGTCGTGGAAAACCTTCTGGGTAACGCTTTGAAATTCACCTCTGATAGAGGAAAAGTCGCTGTTTCGGTCTCCCTGATGGAAGAGGGCTTTGTGCGAGTCGCCATCTCCGATACGGGCTGCGGTATTGCCAAAGAACACCTGGAGCGGATTTTCGAGAGATTTAAGAGAATTGACCGGGGCAGGGAAACCAGCATGGGCACGGGGCTCGGGCTTGCCATCGTCAAATATATCATTGCCGATCACGGAGGGAAGATATGGGTCAGGAGCGCGCCGGGAAAAGGAAGCACGTTTTCTTTTGCCGTGCCTGTTGCCTAAGTGTGCTTTTGGGCTTCATCGGGTGTCTCCCGCCGGTCAAGGAGTGGCAGGGCAGGCAGAGCTTGAGAGAAGCGGAGTCCCTGATGGCAAGAGGCGAGTACGGAGCTTCCATGGGTGAAGCCCTGAAGGTGGAGGAGGCATTTCCAATGACCCTGGGGGACCGGGCGGTTTTTCAGATGGGCTTGTTGTATGCTCACCCTGAAAACTCCCGGGCCGACTCCGAGAAAGCCATTGCCTGCTTCGAGAGAGTCCTCAGGGAGTTTCCCTTGAGCGAGAAAAAGGAAGAGGCCCGGCTGTGGCTCCTCACTCTCAGGGCCAAGGAGGAGCTTCGAAGAAAGGTGAAGGTCGTCGAACAGGCTGGTGATGCAAAGGAAAAGAAAATCAAACTTCTCCAGGGAGAATTCGATGAGAGAGAAAAGGAAATCGTGGAGAAGCAAGAGGAAATAGACCAACTTCAAAAGCGGGTGACCGAACTGGAAGCGCAATTGTCGAAGCTCAAAAACGTGGATCTGACCATTGAGAAAAAGAAAAGGGCCCCGTCGCCATAATCACATCCTGCGTTTCACCACCGGGCAAACAAGAAGGAAAGTCATTGCGAGGCGCGGAGCGCCGTGGCAATCTCCTAAAAATCCTCTCATGTGTTGATCGAGGAGCATTTCATGGTGAAGATTCTGGTTGTCGATGATGATGAAACCATCCTGAAACTCATCAGGATGAGGCTGGAGGTTGAAGGGTACGAGGTGACGACCGCCCCGAGTGCGGAGGCGGCTTTTTCAGCGGCCAGGGGAGAGTTGTTCGACATCGCAATCCTGGACTACAAGCTCACGGACAAGAGCGGCATTGATTTGATGGAAGATCTTCTCAGGCTCAATCCCGAAATGCCGGTCATCATCCTCACCGCGTACGGGACCATAAAAAACGCGGTGGAAGCCATGAAAAAAGGCGCTTACGGATACTTGACCAAGCCTTTTGATCATGACGAACTCCTTCTCCAGATAAGAAACTGCTCTGAAAAGAGCGGGCTGTCCAAGGAAGTCAGAAGGCTGAGAAGCCTGGTCGATGAGCGATACGGCTTCGAGAATATCATCGGGAAAAGCGAGGCCATGCGAAAGGTGCTCGACCGGATCGTGCAGGCCGCACAGGTGGATTCCTCGATCTACATCAGCGGCGAGAGCGGGACGGGGAAAGAGCTGGTTGCCAAGACCTTGCACCTGGCCGGCTCTAGAAAGAATGGGCCTTTCGTTCCCATCAATTGCGCGGCCATCCCCGAGACCCTGATGGAAAGCGAATTGTTCGGGTACGAGAAGGGCGCCTTTACCGGAGCAACCCAGTCCCGTCGAGGCTTGTTCGCGCAGGCCGACGGCGGGACATTTTTCCTGGATGAGATCTCGGAAATGCCCCTCACCATGCAGGCCAAGCTCCTTAGAGTCCTGGGAGACATGGCCTTTTACCCGCTTGGGGGGCAGAGAATAGTCCGGGTGAACGTGAGAATGATCGCCGCATCGAACAAGAATTTGGAGGAGGAAGTAAAATCCGGCCGGTTTCGTGAAGATCTTTTCTATCGCATCCATGTCATTCATATTCCCATACCGCCGCTGAGGGAAAGAAAAGAGGACATTCCCTTGCTGGCAAGGCATTTCCTGAAAAAATATGCGGAAAAGGCGAAGAAGGATATCGCCGGGTTCTCCCCTGAAGCGTTGCAGAAACTGATGGTCCATTCCTGGCCCGGCAACGTGCGGGAGCTCGAAAACTGCGTGGAAAGCGCAGTGGCCATGGCTCATCGAGAAATCATCACCGAAGACGTCATCCTCCAGGGCAAGTCCACAGATATGGACGGTCCCAAGTCCTTCAGAGATGCAAAGGCTGAGTTTGAAAAAGAATACCTGATTCAACTCCTTCAGATCACCAAGGGGAACGTCACCGAGGCCGGAAAGCTGGCCGGAAAACACCGGGCCGACCTTTACGAACTCCTGCGAAAGCATGATCTTGACCCCCAACCCTTCAGGAAAAGCGATTCCGAGCGCTAAGTGCCTGCCGGAAAGCAAGCGGTGCAGTTTAGCCTCGTCCAGAAATTATCCGCCAGGCTCCAAACGTTGTAGGAAAAACCCTTCGCTGCAGAAATCATTAATCTGCACCTGGTTAGTATCCTTTCTTCTGATTTTCCCTGTGCGCACCGTAGGGAAAACCCTTCACAAAGACCTCCTTCAAGAATGATCCAAAACATATAAAACATGTAATTTCAAATAATTATATTTTATGATTTCTGTGGCACGACCTTTGCGAACTGGAAGTTGAAACTGGGGTATTCCGTCAGGGAAGCATGCTTTCTTTAGGCGGGTGATGAACGGCTCTACAGATCTTTAACCAGGCCCATTGCCGAGGCTCTGGGATAGAAGGGAGGGGCGGAAATGAGAAACAGAGAGATCGAAGTTCGCTGGACAGAGAGAGATCGCTCTTTGATTTCAGCTCGAGAGCAGGCCGACTCGAAAATGGACTCCTGTAAAGTCCTGCTGGTTGATGACGAACCGGCTATTCTGAGTGTGCTCCACTGGGCCGTTCAGGATCTGGGATGCCGGGTCGGCATCGCCCACGGCGGCCAGGCGGCCCTCGACAAATTGAGTAAGGAAACCTATGACATCCTCATCACGGATCTCATCATGCCGGACCTGGACGGCTTTTTCCTCGTGAAAATAGCCAAAAAGCTCGATCCGGAAATGAAAATCGTCGTCATGACCGGCAGCCCGGACCTGGCTCCCCACGTAAGCTGCCCCTTGGACGGCCTGCTCGTCAAGCCTTTCGGCTTGAAAGAATTGAAGCTCATGATTTACCAGTGCGCGAGAACCATCCATTAGGATGAAGCCAAGAAAGAGGGTGCAAGGGCCTGCGATAGAAGAGGGGACCCTGGCAGTCGGATGGCCTTACTCGGGGCACACGTATGCCGAAACAGAACGCTACACGGGTCTTTTCCACGAAGTGTCGCCCAAGGAACAGGCGCTCTGCTGCATGGAGTGTCACGGCGAGGCCGGCCGTCTGGATTTTGCAGCCCTTGGCTATGTGCCGAAGGAAAGTTACGGCGGCAAACCCTTGTGCGCAATCTGCCACGGGGACAAGTCGGGGAAATGGACCGGTTCGGACGCTTTCTTCAAAATCCACGGAAAGCACGTCGAGGACAAAGGCTACGATTGGAGCGCTTGCCACAGCTTTTCAGCAGCACGGTAGCACCATGCGGATTTTGAGCTCTTATGGAACCAATGGAAGGGAAGGGTGAAAATGAACGAAACTGGTCGTGGCCAGGAGAGGAAATCCAGGTGCATAACGGACAAGGAGCAGGAAGGGATCATCGACAAAATCGAAGCGGCCATTTTGGTGTCACTGGCCAACAAGGTGCTTGAACAAGCAGCGATCAAAGAGGAAAAGATCGAGGATGATCGGGAAAGAGTCAAGCTGGTGGAGCTCAGACGCTTTTCTTCTCGCAAGAAGCACGTGAACCCGCCCAGCAGGACTGCTTGCTAGGGTTAACCAGGTAAGCCCATGCAGCCTGCTCCCCGCATGGAGTCCAGGACTTCAGCCCTGCCCGATAACTTTCTCGGGACCCTGTGGCCTCACAGCGTGTATGCTCACATGAAGCTTTTCTGTGTCAGCAGCGGGACGCTGTAAGGCTATAAGGTTTCTCAATATCCGTCCCCCTCTTCCCCCCTGGATGGAGAAAAAGGCTGGAAGCCGGACAAAAGGCCATTCACCGGCAGCTCGGAAACCCATAGAACCGTCGCTTTCAACCGCGGTCCTATGGTAGCGGTCTTCCCAGTACGCTCCCTTTTGATCTTTCCTTTGGTTATGCTCTTGCCCGGTTCTTTCACCCGCCCATTGGATCGAAGCGGGGATGACATTCCTGTCTCCGTCATCAACGCAATCCCTTTTGTCCTCAAAGATTTTTCGCCTTTCGTTCCCTCCGGCAATAATAGGATGCAGCTCCCCGGCGTATCTATTGGTGATTGTCTTGGCATGGAAGCCGACTATCCTAGCCAAACCAACTTCGCACGCACAATGTGAAAATGTTATGATGTCCCTCATCCCACATCTGTTCTCTGTTATCTGGATTGTGCTCTCCCTGTGTCTGTGGTGAAAAGCCCTAACGCTCATCTATGGATGGTTTTCGTCTTGTTATTCCCCGTTTTTTCGGGTATATGTCTATTGTTCATCATTAGGACTGATCGTGGATAAAGGCCGACGCAATAACCTGAGTCAGGAGAGAAGAATCATCATCATTGCTGGTTCGAATGGGGCTGGCAAGACGACCTTTGCGCGCGAGTTTCTGCCCAAGGAGGCGGGGTGCCCAGTGTTTGTCAATGCTGACCTTATAGCTGCCGGTCTGGCACCTTTTGATCCGGCGACCGCGGCTATTCGTGCTGGGCGTCTGATGATTGAAGAAATGGAACTCCATGTGAGAGAAAAAAGGAGTTTTTCCTTTGAGACAACCTTGAGCGGTCGGCGGTATGCCAGAATGATACCTGCGTGGCAAGGCATCGGCTATCGTATTAAACTGGTATTTCTGTACCTCGAAGATGTGAAAATAGCCATCGAACGTGTGCAGGTGCGAGCAAGACAGGGGGGACACGATGTGCCGGAGAATGTGATTCGCAGGCGTTATGAGGCCGGATGGAATAACTTCCAGCAGATTTATAGGAGGATGGTGGATACATGGGTACTCTATGACAACTCGGGGGAAACGCCCTTGATGGTGGATACAGGAGGCAAGCTGTGAAGAGGACCAAGAAAGTAGTCCTTGACGAAGATCTGGCAAAAGTCGGGATTGCATTGCGAAGGGCCGCGAAACAGGCGAGGAAAATCGCGTTACAAACAAACACCCCCTTGGTCGTTTGGGAGAATGGGCGGGTAGTCAAGAAAAAAATCACCAGAGAAAACTACCGCTAGACCATCTTGCCTGCGGCGGTTTTGAGTTGATCTTTCTTGGATTGGCTTGCCCGAGCCTAATGCCCTCTAGTCGTAGCTTCCTTTGAACGGAGTAATCTGCTTTATCGGCGTAATCTGCGGATGTAATGGATTTTTGCCCTTAACTCGACGACATGGCGGCAAGCTTTGACTTGATTTCGTTAACAAACGAGACTGCGTGACTCAGAATCTGTTCGGCGTCTTCTTCTGTTGTCTGGAACTGAGGCGAATAGTCAGATCGCTGCCGCAAATCGAAAGCTTCATGCAGCCACCGAGAGAATTCCTTCGCAACCGCCCCTGTCTTGACGAATTGTCTATCAAAGAGAGCAATGGCACGGCCGTGTTTGGACGTTTCTTCTTTCCGAGCGGATAGGAGCGCCGGAACGGAATAGAACATCGCATAATAAGATCTGTTAACAGAGGCTCTGAATAGGCCCTGTTCCAGCAAGACTCGACCCGCAACGAGCGATTCGTCAGCCTGGTCGAGGCGGTATGAAATCAGGGCCCTCACATTGTCCGTTATCATACCAAGACTCCATCCTGAAGGATGTTATCGACAAGAGTACTCTCGGACATTGGGCCCCTCTCGAACTGCTCGGAGTCAAGAACGATTGTGGTGATAAGTCGCTCGTTGGCAAATCCTACTTCCCAAGCAACGCACCGAACCCATGCATCGACCTCTCTATCGACATGGTCGAGGACAACACAGATATCGAAGTCGGAATCCGAGTCAGCATCCCCACGCGAACGTGAACCGAATGCCCAAATCCTGGCATCGGAAAATCTCTTGCGAATCACACTGCTGAACTCCTTTAGGATTCTGTTATCTTCATTTGACATCATTTTCAGAATAACCTCTTAAGCAGTCAAATCGTGTCGATCGAGCGAATTTTACGCAAACCTTGTGGGGATCAGGCACCGGCGGCTCTCACCTCTGCGTGATCCAGGGACGCGCGCGCATAAAGCAGAGCTGCTTGAATGTCCTCTTTGTGAAGTTCGGGGTAGGATTTAAGAATGCTTTCCCAAGGCTCGTTATCCGCGATCCGCTCCAGGATCATCGAAACAGGGATACGGGTTCCTTTTATCACCGGCTTGCCCCCGCAAACTCGAGGGTTCAGCTCGATTCGATCCAGGCTGTCCATGGCCATTTCCCTCTCAGCGATTTTGTATTCATAATATGCAAATAGCCTTTGCCTGTCAATACAACCGAAAAGGGACGCTCTTAGCTTATAAGGTCCCTCAACTTCGGGAGAGATACTTCTAGGCAACCAACAAAGGCAACTTAAAAACATTACAGCGTCCGCATCCCCCTCACGGAAAGAAAATCTCCGAGGCGGATTAAAAGGTCTTTGCAATCCCTTTTGTCCTCAAAGATTTTTCGTCTTTCGTTCCCTCCGGCAATAATAGGATGCAGCGCCCCCGGCGTATCTATTGGTGATTGTCTTGGCGTGTAAGCCGACTATCCTAGCCGAACCAACTTCGCAAGCACAATGTGAAAATAGGATGTCCCCTGTCTCCCCTTATTGAAAACAACCTTGCCGATGGAATCGATTTTTTTCACATGGACGCACTGTCTTCCTCGGTGGCGATTAAGGTCAATCTTGATCTCCAGCTCACCCCCATGGCAAGCAGTCTTTACCGCTTGCTCGGGGCCAAACTGGGCAATGGGTATCGAAAAGCCAAATCCAGACATATATTCAGAGACTTCATCGATGCCGGCGCCACCTTGTTCATCGAGGGAAAAGACATCTTGGTTCGCTTTCAAAAGAGGGCTCACAACCCTCTGCTGATAGGAGCAGGGTTCGACAAAACGGACATTCGGGTGCCTTGGCTCAAGGGAAAGAGGATTCGCTTTCTCTTCGGCTGAACATCCGTGGTGTTAAGTAAATAAACTAATATTGGAATCCAGGCTAGGCCTCAAAGCACATCTCAATGACCAATGTGAAGAACGCAGACACTATTTTCAGGAAAAATCTATCCCATAATTATCCCCACCCAAATTTCTTAGAATTTCGCCTTTGACCATGCTCGAAAGAAGAGCAGGAGCCCGATGGGCTAATTCAAAGGCATTTTTCTTGGCAAGCGATGCTTGCAAATCAGAAAGTTTCATGCATCCTCCGCTAGCGGCCATTAGCTCAAGAATCGTTTGGTCCTCTTGGGACAATTCGTTAAAGAAGTCTCGGAAGAATGCCATGAGTTCAACGAGGCAGTAGCGCAGAGCACTCTCAAAGGCCCCTTCTTCAACCAGGCCTCTGATCTGGTGCTCGTAAAGATAGCTGAACAGCAATTGACAAATAAAGGGATGACCCTGTGAAAACTCGTAAACTCGATTGATCAAAATCCGATTAAATGTAACGCCCGTACCAGCCAGAGTTTGAAAGCAAAGTTCATGACACTGGTCATTAGAGAAATTCTGAAGCCTGAGGAGCTTCCCAGCGAAAAAACGACCGAGGTCGGGATCCAGATTTATGCCCTTTGATCCCTCTGTCGTTTCTCTCTCTAAGGCAGATGCTCCTACTACAACCCCTTTGTCAATAAAACGCGGATCACTCATAACGCGCGCAAAGCATCCAGCTGTCTCGGGTAATGCCCCGCCTGTAGAGATGTTGTCCAGCAGCATCGTAACAGTCTCTGTCTTTCTATAGAGATCTTCCAATAGCCCCTCCAGACCCTCTCTTAACACAGTTTCAGGCGGTAATTCCCTGTTTTTCCAATCCAACTGAACCTTAAAGCCTAGGACCTCGACGCTCCCGCCGAGCATTTGAATGCGTTTTAGAAAATTGGGGAGCGTAGGCGTCTCCATCTTGAATCCTCTCGCAATGCCTGAGAGGAGTTCTGATACCCCATCTCTGAAATCTGATCCCACGTTCCTGAGTGAGGGCGGGAATTCATAGATAGAAACAAGATTTCCTTTTCTTTGCAAATAGTTCCGGAAATGGTTCAGAAGGCAGGACTTACCCGCCCCCACGCGACCATATATCAGGAACCGTGACTGCTTCCCCCTTTCTGCGGTCTTCAATTGTTCAACCAGAAACTCGAAATCTTTACGTCCCTGAAAAAACCTCGGGACACGGTATGTTGGCGCTAAACCCCGTTGTACCTGAAATGGGTTTGCTGAAATTGTCGGGTTTTCCCAGTTCTGAATGACATCTCTCAGGAATTTTTTCATCGCATCCACATCTTTGTCTGGATCTTTCTTATCGATATAATCGTCAAATCCGTTTTCAATAAGTGACTTTCTGGTCAGTTCAGTCGAGCCGTACGCAGTAATCATAACCGTTTTCACCTGAGGCAGGCAGGATTTCGCCCTAAGGGAAACGATGTTTCCGCCTTCGTATACAACCTCGCCTTCCTTGTCTTCGTAAGGCATTTTGAAATCACAGTACAATACATCAAAAAGGGCCTCCTCTATTCTGCGCAAGGCGTCAGAAACAGAGTTGCTGACTTCCACCACAACATCAGAGAGTTTCCTCAATTCTTTTGCACAGAAATTCGCCCAAATCTTTTCATCGTCGACAATCAATACACGAAAAACCTTTTGCATACTTCATGCCTCCTGACGAATCAAAATCTTCACGGTAGTGCCTCGATTAAGACGGCTGTAGAGTGAAATGCTCCCTCCTAACTCTTTGATAGCCTCCCTAGCAAGCGAGAGCCCCATGCCACTGTGGCCGAGCTTTTTATAACTTTTCTTTGGTTCAAATGCCTTTTCCAGCCAATCCGCAGGAATTCCTGGACCATCGTCAGTTATTCTAAATTCCACTTGCTTGGCCCCTTCTACAATTTTTACTTTCGCTGCAATTTCCACCCTCCCATCTTCGCCGACAGCCTCGGTGGCGTTCTGGATCACATTCCTAAGCGCCAGACCTAAGAGTCGTGGGTCTGCAGTTATTTCTTTTGCAGAAGTATCAATATGTATTCTTATCCATGGATCATCTGCGATACCAAGTTCTTGTACCACTGACTGGACAAAATTATTCAGATTGAAACTCTGGCTCTCCACCTCCATAGAAAAGACTGAGAAGTCATTTATCCTCTTGAGCAACAATTTCATCCTATTTAGATGCTCTTTCAATTCTTCTATTTTGTTTTCAGAAGAACTCTCCTCTTGTACTCCAGAGTAGATAGCTGAAAGTTCAGAGATAACGCCGGTTAAATCATCGGCCACATTTATTGGTGAAAAACTTTGATAATCTTCTGGGCCGATAGATAGCCTTTCAACCAAAGTTTTCAGCCTGCTCACTATCTCATTGAGCCGCCCATTTTTCAAAACAAACGAGCATCCCCGCACTAAGCTTTTAGAAGTTTCCTGATTTTGAAGAAATATGATGAAGTTGCTGACCAAATTTTTCAAATCATGCCTTAAGTCTCCTATCATTAAAGTCTTAAACCTTAACCTCGGGACCGAGTAGAATGCGCTATAGAGGTTATCAATATCGAGTCCTTTAATATCACCGCATTCAAGCTTGCTGCACCATTCTTGCATTAACTTGATTAAGTTCTGACAGTCTACATGGACCCAAGTGGTTATGATCTCTGTCACCTGCTCCCTTGATAGTTTTCCTTGGCTCAAATCTCTTGCAACAGCAGGAAGCTCTTGCCTCAAGAATGAAATCTTTCTTTTCAGTTTCAACAGCTCCATTTCGTTAAGTCTCTCAAAGCGAGTATAGGAAATTAGAGAGTCCGAATAGGCTTGAAAGAAGAGTTGCGTTAGACGATAAAAGCCGTCTCCATTCCTGTCGATGTCGCAATTGTGAAAGTAATTGTAGATTTCTTTCTTCAAGTTTTGACTCTTTCTAAAGAATTTTTTGCACATCGGCTCGAATATAGTATCAATGTTGTTTAGCATCTCTTCAGAAAACCCCAAGCTGGAAAGCTCTTCTTTTAGCGCCGAGTATCCATGTACTTCCTTTGCTATTGGTGTCGGTTCCCCTTGTCCGTTTAGAAGTCTAATCAGGCTTTTCCTGATGCCAGCAGGTGAGGATGGTTCAAGCCTTGCCCTATCCTTTAAGGCCATGGCGATCTTGTTCGTGAGTTCGGTGAGGTCAAATGATTTGATCACGTAAAAATCCGCGGCAATTGACTTCACATCTTCTTTAAAGGTATGGTAGGCGGTATAAAGGATTACGGGTAGGTCGTAATACTTATTTCGAATATCCTGAAGCAGATCCAAGCCGTTGTAATCCACCATTTTGATGTCAAGCACGATCAAATCCGGTGCTTCTTCTTGAATTCGCTCCATCAACTTATAGCCGCTTTCAGCAGTAATAACTTCGTATTGCCTTTCCGTAAGGTCCTCTGACAAAAGAAAACGAACAGCGCTCTCGTCGTCGACAACCAGAATCTTGGCTTTGATCTCAGTGTCTTTCATTGGGTTCTTACTCTCGGATTCCTTGTTGAAAACGTGGTCTTTTTTGGTGTGGCGCCGTTCGGTGGCGCTGGGTAGCCCCTGTTAATCGGTCGATATTCAGGGATTTTAATCCCGCAGATAAGCATTTTTAGACCACTTGTTCATTTTAATACCCTAAAATGGATTTTTCAGTAGCTCCCCGCACCAGGTCCAACGATTGATCTTATCCTCGGCTATCTTAGTCCTTCACTCTATTCGGAGTTTGTCGCCAATGCCCAAGTCTTGGAGCAACTGGCGAAGCTCTGATTCGAGGGTCTTGCTCAGCGTCAGGTCGACCGTGGTCGCGAATTTGACTTCGATACTGACATCCTGTCCCGACTTAAGTTTAGGAATGATTTTGGTGCCCAGTCTGTTCCAAATCTCAGGAGGGATGCTGCCGGTAAGGTGAATGGTCTTTGTCTTTGGGACCGGTTCAGGCTCGGGTTCGGGCTGGGGCTGTGGCTCGGGTTGGGGTTCCGGCTCGGGCCATGGTTCTGCCAAAGGCCCCGTTCCCGGCTCGGGTTGTGCCTTAAGCGCCTTAGCCCTGGTTTTGGTCAGGAGAAATATATCGGAGGCAAAGGTGATTTCGTCCGGCGCCACGAGTTCCGAGAACCAAATGCGCTCAAACGTGCCGTCAGGCTTTTGCGCTGATGCGAGGCCGAATTCGCCCTTGCTGACCCACTCCACTATTTTGCCTTTCAAGACCATGTCCGGATCCAGGAGGCGCGTGAGTGAGCCGTCAAGAAAGCTCTGTCTAAGGCTTGCAAGAGGCCAGGCGCCTGAAGCTTTTAGGGCCGGCGGCCAGTTGCGCTCCACATAGCTTGCGCCAACAGACTCATTGAGAAGCGCTTGTGACTTGAGGGCAGAGATGCTTCTCCCACAGAGGGTTTCGCCGCTACTGGAGTGCCCTGCACCAAGGTCTATGGTCTTAAGGCCGGTTGGATCGCTTCTGTCGGAGATGACCGCAAAGCGATAGCCGCCCCAGACTTCATCCTTTGCGGCTTCTTCCGCTTCGGCAAGCCTTCCCTGGATTTCTGCCCTGTCCGCCTTTTCGAAATCCCCTGCAAGCGTCCCGTCCGCGATCTCCTTCGCGATCCGCTTCCAGGCAAGCCACAGTTCGACCTTTTCACGAAAGTCGCGGCCCGGTTTCTTTAAACACCAGACCAGGGAGGCAGGATAAAGCCTGGGCGAGTTGCCCCTTTGCTTGGTCCACTCGGCGATCTGACTCTTAACAGAAGCAGAACCCGTCCACTCCATTTCAGGAGGCATGAGAACGAGAATGAGCTTGGGTGTATCCTGCACTGCGGCGCCATCTACCGGAAAGGGTGCCACCGGCACGGTCGCCCCTTTTTCAAACTCCTTCTGGATCAGGGAGCGCATGGCGGGCTTGATTTCCGAATCCTCGTCCAAAGATGCCCGGCGGTCGTTCACCACCTTTTTCATGGTAGGCTGATGGCCGATCTTGAACCCGTCGGATCCCACCCGCCGGATGAAATAGGATTTGTCTTCGAGGGCGAAGGCTGCGTTATCTACCGAGGTCGTGTCGATTTCAGGTTCGCCCAGCGCAAAGCGCAGTTCCGGCAAATGAGCGATCTTGTCCACTTGCCCGCCTGAGGATTCGAAGAGGATGACGGTGCCGGCTCTCCGGTGGATGTTCTTGAGGGGACCTTTGGTGTCGGCGTCCAAAGCCCGGGCATGAGAATGTGTTCCTGAGATATCTGCATCCATCGCCGCAACAAGACGGGATTCCCCAAGCTGCCCGAGAACGATGCTCCTGAATCCCATGACTTCAAGAGGCGCCGAGCCCAGGGTGATGAGAGGCTCCCTGCGGGCGCTCGTATATCCTTCCCTGTAGGCCCACGAGATCCACTGAGCCAGCATAGCCAGGGTTCCCCTTGTCTGCTGGTACTGTTGAAGAGCCTGCCATTTTCTCTGAAACACGGACAGGGTCGCAGGATGGAAGGGATAGCAGGTCTCAAAGCGTATTCTCAGGTATTCCCTTGCCTTGGCTTCTGTTGTTGAAGTGTCCACGGCCGTCCATTCAGGGGGAAGCTGGGCCCTTCGCTCAAAGCACCAGTCGGCATAGACTTTCGCCACTCTTTTTCGAATGCGGTCATCCCCGAGATTTTCGAACAAACGGCGCCTGACAACTTCGCTGATTTCCGTCTCGTCGTTGGCAATGAGGTCCTTGGCCACCCTGCGGACAACCTTCGTGATCTTGTCCTGCCACTGCATGTCCCAGTCTGTCATTTCCACCTGACTGCGAGGAAGGCTGATCACCGCAGCGCCTCGGGTGGCCCCGGTTGTCGCAACTGTGAGATTTTGGAGGAAAGCATAAAAGGGTTCTGAAAGGTTCCTATGGCGGTTCAGGAAATTCAGCACTTCATCAAAAAGGAGCAGCACCGGCGCGTTCGCCGCCGCGAAAACCCTTCCCAGAGCCTCAGTGCCGGGCGGCGTCGTCTTTGCAGCGGCTCCGAGTTCCTTGACCCCGGTTTCGCCGGCCAATTGCCATGCGAGATCAATCCACGGCGTTTCCCGCCCTTCCCTCGGGTCCCAGGCATTCCCGACGAATATGCCGACTTTTGCTTCCGGCACACTCTTGATACCCGATTCGGAAACAAGGTCAGCGACGCCCGGAAACCCCAAAGCTTTTTCACCTTTCCTGGCAATGTGATACAACGCCGCAAGGGTGTGCGTCTTGCCTCCGCCGAACTGGGTAATTAGCGTCATGACCGGGGCGGTGTTCGTCGTCTCCCCTTTGAGCCTCCTCAACACCATTCCGGCATGTTCCCGCAGTGCCTGTGTGAAGCATGTGCGCGAGAAGAACTGTTCCGGCTTGGAATAGTCATCGGGAGCAGCTCCGGAAACGACCTGCTCAAGATGAATTGCGAATTCATCCGGATTGAATGAACGCCCTTCCCTGACTTCCTTTCGCGGCGTAGCAGTTTTGTACCAGGGTTCCATGCGAACAACCTCCCCACCTATCCTTCATCCGCCTCTTCCTCTCCCGCAATCTGCTCTTCCAGCTCTTGCAGAGGAGGAAGGATAGCCTTGATTGCTGTCAGCAAAGGCTCGAGATTCTTTTCGATAACCCGCCATATCTCCGCGATACTCACACCCTCATATTGATGAATCAGCACATCGCGGAAGCCGGCGAGTTCGCGCCAGGGAACCGAAGGGTGCTCTTGCCTGTAGTCCTCGGGAATACGCTTTGCAGCCTCTCCAATAACCTCGAAATTGCGGATAACGGCATCCTGGGTTTTTTCATCGGCGATAAAGGCCTCCTTCCCCTCGGCTGTATATCCTTGAATACGTTCAATCCTTTCTAAAATCTGGGCGAGGTAAACGCGCGGGTCTTTTTTCATATCGGCCTAGCCTCCTTAAGGATCTTTCGCCGCAGCAGCCAATAAATGCCGTCTTCGGAAACTACATCGACCTTCACGCCGAGCAAATCTCGAAGCTCCAAAGTGAGGGCACTTAAATCAAGCAGGCTCCGGCCCTCCTCCATCTTCACCAACAGATCGATGTCGCTTTCGGCACCGGATTCGCCTCTAGCCACGGAGCCGAAGACTCTTACGTTTCGCGCGCCGTGTTTGCCTGCCAGACTTAGGACAGCTTTACGCTTTTCTTTAAGTAATTCTTCAGTTCTCATTCCCACGCTCTCCCCTTTGTTTACTTCGGGACAGCCAACAGCATCGCATCAAGCAGTCTTTTCTCCTCGCTCCCTCTAGGATAAAGGGCTGAAAGCGCATTGGCAAGGCGCAGAAAATCCGGGCCTCGATCCAGTTCAGACTTGATGAGAGCACGAAGAGCGTTGCTCATGCCGCCCGCCTGCAGAAGCATCGCCGCATGGACACGGTCCAAGGTGGTGGCTTCATGGCTTGTGCTCATTTCCGGCGCTTGTCCCCCTTCCCGCACCCGGCGGTGACCCCTTCCACGGACCTTCGGCGCCACATCCTCGGATCTCTGAAACAATAAAAGTTGAGGTTGAGTTTTGGGTTCGCTCTCCAATTGGTAGGCCACCGATCTCGCCCCTTCTTTGCCGAAAAGCTGATCCGCTCTCTCCCCAACAGATAACAGCCGGACGACCCCCTTCTTGGTTTCGATGATCCTGCCTTCCCAAACCGGAAGATTAATTCCCAGGGGTTGAGCAAACCGCCTCACCACGTCGAAAACAAGGCTGAATCCCCGTGGTCTTCCTTTGGGTTTTTCCTCTTCCTCTTCATCTTCGTCCGTTTCTTCCTCACTCTGCTCTTGAGGCTTTCTTGACCCGCCATTCCCATTGGTACTCTGCAGGGTCCACAGAAACAGCGCCGTCAGTCTCGCATCTTCTTCCAGTGCGCCGGCAGCCCCATTCCGAGCCAATGCATCCTCCGTCCCCAACACCTGCTCAAGAGCCGTCCTTCCGACGACTTCCCAAACCTTTACCAGGTATTCAGCGAGTTTCACTTCTTTCCCATCAGCCGTCTCAACCCTTGAATATCTGCTAAAAATCTCCAACGCCGGTCCGATGCAGGCAAACACCAAATCCGCACCTCGAACCCCTTCCCCTTGAAGGCGTTCCATCCAGCCTCCGACGCGATTTGGGAGTTCCCGTAGGACTTCAGCCCAGTCTCCTGCTGGTGCATCTTCAGGGCGTGGGCGGCAGACAAGGTGGACACTCGTTGCCAGCGCCGCCGATTCCTGGGAGCGCAGGCGTCCTGGTCTTTCCGTTGCGATTGGCCACGAGCCGGTAATTGTCCAGCCCCCTTTTATCATGCCGGAGAGTAAAGCTTCCCAGCCCTCTGTTGTCTTATGAGCGAAAACCACGGATGCCACACCGTCCTCGCGCAGTACTCGCCTTCCTTCGGCAAATGCTACGGCCATTGTCTGCTCAAACCACATACGATCTCTGGGCTTTCCGTCATGTCGCTTCGTCTCATCCTGAACCGCTTCGCGTGACTTGGGCGTAAGACAGTTAGACGGATTAAATGGATCTGACAACAATGAATGACCAGGCAGCAGCCGCCTCATCCAAACAAAAAAGAAATCAGAAAGATCGGCGTAGGGAATAGCATCGTAATATGGCGGATCCGTGAACCAAACACCAACCGATTCACCGGGCATCGGTGATTCAGTGGCATCAGCTAGTTCGATTTGGCCACTGTACTGGCTGTGCGTTACTTGTTTTTCGATAACCTCCGCAACCCATTCAACGGCGGCTGAGAAGTTAGAACCACCCTCGCCAGCGGGAACGATCTCAGTGAAATCCCACATCATAGGAAGTGCGTTTCTACCAAAAGTCCCGGCAACTGCCTCAACCGTAGTACGCCATCGAACCAGTGACGACATCTGTTCAGAGCACCGGCTTATGGACAAAGTTATTGATTGAAAAACACTTGGAGGAGCTATGTCCTTCCCAGTCAACTGCCCCAGGTTGAGAAGGGCTGCTTTCTGCCTCGCCGTGAAGATCTCACCCCACTTGAGCATCCCATATTTCTGCACACTGAAGGCGCGACCTGCCCCGGAACCTCCACCGGCGGGCGTAGGCTCATCGGGAACCGGACAAAGCCCATTTCTGCCACTTCCTTCCCACTGATCCAGAATCGCTTTGAGATGCTTCTGAGCCTTATAAGCGGCGGTGTAGTCCCGCTCGGTCGGCAGGCTGTAGTGGCGCCCAATATCCCCAGTCTTTAGCTTAACCACTGCTAGAATCCGCGCTCCGCCCGCGCGCAGGCCCTTCGCATCAAAGATAACGTCAGCCCCGCCGCGTTGTGCGGTAAGTTGCGCTCGGACGCGCTCAGGAGGAAGAACAGCGCCACAGCAGAGGCATGTTGCCTTAGCTCGGCTCACAGTGCCTCCGGGTACCTCTTTGTCGTTCTTCGGTTCGAATACTTCAAATTCAACCGAAGATGGGTTCCCTTTTCTATTCTTCACTTCATATCGTAATGCCCATTTTCTATTGGCTTTCTTACAGAGCCAAAATGAGCGCATCAGCGGAATTTCAGCGCCACAATTGGGAGATTCACATCTCACTGTCCTCGCCCAGAGGTACGCTATCGGCGTCGCCCCATCAGGATCTTTTGGGTAGTATTCGGCAAGTTCTTTTTCGGCCTGCTCTTTGATCTCCTTCCCGACGATCCGCAACGCCTCGGCCAGCCCATCCGCCTCTATTTCTTCCCCATTTTGTCTTTTTACTTTGATCTTTTTCCTTCCCCACCGGGGAATGTCTTCCAGCATCACCTTGAGAATGAGACAAGCCACCGGGTTAAGGTCGCTTGCAAATGCTTCGCATCCAAGGCGAAGCGCCTCAAGAGGGATTGAGCCGCCTCCAGCAAAAGGGTCCACAACTAGCGGAGCTTCCTCTGGATGAGCCGCTTTAACCAGCCCTCGGCCAACTTCAAGGTAGGTCTGGTTTGAAGAAAGGTCCCAGTTTGAAAAATCGCCGATGAATTTCAGCAGGGCTTCTCGGAGATCTATGTCCTCTGACCCAGTATTCCCTTGAACCTTCGGTAGAAGTTCCCTCGCCCTTTCTTTGAATGCAAGTGGGCACAGAGGCTCGCAAGGATCTGGTAGCAGGAGGGCCAGCAACATTGCCCGGCAGGCAGCCAGCGGCCGCCTCGCCCACCACAAGTGGAGCGTGGATGGATGCCCATGCCGAATGGATTTCTCCCTTGCAGAGTGTTTTGACACCACCGCAATCGGAAAATCCACCTCAGCAAGGCGCTTGCATTCTTTGGGGATCATCTGGTTGTCCTGTTTCCTGTTTTCAGCACCCGCCCACCAGTCGAAGGGTGCGTTTCACATAGCCGTACAGTTCATCATTGTTGACCGGCTCCAAATCAGCGTTAACGTTCTGCTGGTGATGGTACTTTTTAGAATATCCGTTTATCGCTTCCAGTTCCTCCAGATCGACCTTTGCGTGTTGTAGACCACTTGTCGCGTCAGCCGTCCTTATCTTACTGATGAAATCCCCAAGCCATTCGTTCGGACGGAACTGTCCGGGAAAGTGGCTTCTCAACATCCCCTCAAGGAAAGGACGTATCGTCCTAGCGACAGCTCGGGCATCGCCTATTCTCCCACTGTAGAATCCGAGCAACGTTGAGAAGTCCTTCATATAGCTGCTCTGAGCCTCTATTTGAATGTCCCATTCTCCGATAACGGTGGTGTCTCCAGCCTTCCTCAATTGAAGAGTCTTGACGTTAGCATCAGCGGAGGCGCATTCGTCATACAGCAGCTTCAGGAAGAGCGCATCGTGCGAAAGAACGATAACCTGTTTCGCCTTTTCCGAAAACCGCTGAATAAGTTGCTGAGTACAGGTCCGTCGAAACCGGTCGAGACTGGTGAACGGATCATCGAACACGACGATCTTTTTGCTGATGTCGACGTCTTGCTTGAGCACAGCAAGGAAAAAAGCCAGGGCCAATGCACTCCGGTCACCGGAACTCAGGGCCGTTTTGAAACAAGGGGTTCCTGGCGGGGTTCGCGTATCGCCAAGATCAAGGGCCGTGTTATTAATCTCGATCTGGTACTGGGAACTTGGCGTTCCGCCCGTATAAAGATGCCGGGTATTAGTGATGCGGAATCCGGTATTGAACTGGTCCAGATAATCGTTTATTGACTGCTGGTATTTCTTGAGGATGTCCAGACAATATTGATCGAGCTGTTGACGGATAGTTTCTTTGTTGTTTTCTAAATCTGCCTTCGCGATCAAGGCAGTTTGGTAATCTTGACACGCCTTTGCCACCTCAGGCTCGAATCTTCTCTTTCGGGCCTCCATTCGCGCCAGTTCGTTCTTGAGAGTTACGATATCGCCTTCGCTCCGAGGAGTGGATTTCAGCTCACTGATCCGTTTGTTCGCAGCGTCAACAACCTTGTTGTATTCGGCGACAAAGTCCTGCAAATCCGTCACGACTGACAAAGCGGTGCTGAAATCCGCCCCCGCCATGATGGCCTCCGTCGGGCTGTCTTGTTTGCGCTTGGCAAGTATCGCACATTGATCCCGTAGCACGGCGTATTTCTGCGAGATGTCAGGGTAGTGGATCTCCGGCAGCTCCATAGGAATGAACTGACGCCAGAACTCGGTGAGTGTCTGGTTACCGGAGATCGCCTGTTGGACAACGGAAAGCGCCGAATCACCGATGGCGGCAGCCACGCGTTGACCAAGTGAAGCGACTTCCTCTTTGAGTTTCCGGTAAGCGGTGCTAAAGTGGGAACGGTATGCCGCGATCAAATCGCTCACTTGTACGTCTTGTTCACAGAAAGGGCACTTGTCTTTCCTGAGATAAACCAAACCTTGAGACAGCCAGGATTCACCCTGGTGCCCCATCTCATGTTTGGCGATCTGCTGGCGGACCTTCGTTTCTGCATCGATGACGATGTCACTCAATTGCTTTGTCAGTACTTCTGTGAAATCGGAAGGCAGGTTAGGAACTTCAACTTTCGCAAGCAGCCCTTTGGCTTTGATTTCACCCGACTTGGCGTTGGCTCTTTGTCTCCTATCCAACTCTTCAGTCTTTCTTCGCATCTGTTCATCAATGTCTTGGACGGGCTGCCATTGCAGATAGTTTTCAAGAGTTGTCCCAGAAGGCAGACTTCTGGACATGGCATCCTTCTTGAGACGCAGCTCGGTATTCGCCTCCCGAACCTGTCCATCTATGTTTTCAATCTGTCTGGCAAGTTCCACGCCCCGCGCGCCCACGATAACGCGATACAGGTTCTTTTTATGCTCGTGCTCGACATAGTCCCCTGAGTATACGTTCTCGTTGATGAACACAGGATCAAAGATAAGGATGTCAGGATGAGTAACCGCCCAAGCGTTATTGTCAAATTTGCAGTCGGCCCCGTTCAGACGTATATGGACAAATGCCGGATCGGTAACAGCCAGTGTCTTTCGTTCAGAAATTGGTTCGCTTTGGCCCGTCTGCAAGGAGCGAAGAATTGCGCATAAGGTGGTCTTGCCGCGCCCGTTTTCGGCATAGATTAACGTCAGCTTGCGGAAGGCTACATCTCCGGTGGCGGCATAAGACTGAAAGCGACCGATGCTCTTGAGTTGCACGATTTTCTCAAGCATTTCTCAATCCTTTTTCGACAAAACCCGTCTTCTTCAAGTCTCGATCAGTTGGTCACCCCTCTATCGGTCGTTTGGTGAAGCAGCATCCTTGCTCTCATTGGCCCCTTTCATAGCTCATGACCCCTTTGGCCCCTTTACTCTTTCCTCACTCGCTCTGACCGGAATGTCCTGTTTGTCCAGTTCATCATGTCCACATCTGAGGCTCCTCAAAGGAAAGGTGTCCGAATTACATTTGCCCTTCTTTCCACGAGCCTTTGGTGACCCTCTTCGTGGAGCATTTGACATCCTTCTGGCGTGTTCCAGAATGACGCGTTTAAGGCCTTTGTGAGCCCTTTGCGGAATGCCAACTGATTGACCCTTTATCTCATATGTCCCCTACGCCAAGCTCAAGCCCCATGGCCCAATTGGCCCATATATGGCCCCTTTCTTGTGGCTTGACCGTCGTGTTTGTCGGGTTCCCAATGAGCCACGTCTGCATGCGCTGCCCAATGATTTTTTTGCCTCTTTGTTGCCCTTTGTGACGGGTTCATGACGGGTTCTCCCCAATAGTATCATGTCGTGTTTGTCGGGTTTATGTCGTCTTCCAAATGTGACATCTGCCCCCTTTACGCCCCACTCGGTTGGATCATCGACAATGTCCCTAGTGTCCCTTAGGTCTCCGTTGGCAACAGGTTTGACGGTTCGCCTGGAAGATTGCCACATGACCCCCTGAGGCATATGGGGCATTTGGGGGACATTGGGCCTTCCGCCGCAATGAGGCATATGAGTCATAATTGAGGCATTTCCTTCGCCTTGACACCTCAGCATTCAGTTCTACTTTCTCACATCCCGGCCGTAAGCAGTCGCTGGTTCTTTCACCTCAAAGCCGATCTTCTTTCTTTCCCTTTCAGGAGGAGTCATGAGTTGCCGGATCGCTTCGAAGATTGCCACAATCTGCTCATCGTGGTCAGTCATTCGTTCTTCAAGCTGATCAAGCCTGCGTGCTAATTCTTTGTGAGTGGAAAGAATCTCCCTCAGTCGCACAAACGCCCGCATGATTTCAATATTTACCTGGACGGCTCTCTTGCTCCTCAGAACGCTGGAGAGCATGGCAACCCCTTGTTCCGTGAACACATACGGGAGGTACTTTGAATGGCGTCCCCTCTTTAAGATTCCAAAATGGAATCTTAAAGAGTCGTATTCTTCCTGTCTCAACTGAAACATAAAGTCATTAGGAAAACGATCCAAATTGCGTTTCACCGCTTTGTTCAGATTGCCCGTGGTAACTCCATACAGATGCGCAAGATCGTTATCCAGGATGACCTTGCATCCCCGAATCGAGAGAATAATGCTCTCGATTTGCTCAGCCCGCACAACCGTGTTCGCTTTCAAAATCAGGCTCCTTTCGGTCCCTTGCGAAACCGACTCCCGCATTTCTGGGGATAAACACAGCCGCACTCCGCGCCGTAAGCGCAAAAGGACAAGTACTAGCGAAGCTGACCCGGAGCTAAGATCACATTTTGTGATCTTTGAGATAGACAGCCAACTCTCTACTCGATTTTCCCTCCGTAAGGTACCGATCCTTCACACACTTGCATTGGCTGGGTCAGGGCATCCACCGATAGGTAATAGTGGGCCACCTTGGTCACTTCATTCCACTCGAAACGGGCCGGATCGCAGATCGGGTCCTGGAGCTTCGGCTCCGCGGCGCAATTGGTCACGACGTAGAGCCAGTAGCAGTCCCGGCGGTCCTCGGCCACCCTTCGTTCGTTGGGCGTCAGAAGGATCGTTCCTGTTAAGGCTGCCAGACCTTTCACCTCGATCAGCCTCAGCTCGCCGGAATTGAGGTCGAGGCTCGTGATGTCATAGCCCAGGTTTTTCTCGTGCACATCGTAGACCTGCCGGCCTCGAGCTTGCTCATGCTCCATGACGACCCGCATGGCCGTCGCTTCGGTTTCGAGGCTGGGTTTCATGGCTCGAACTTCAGGAGCTTCGCGCTCCGGGTGGGGCAGCACAAGAACGCTCGCGATTCTCTCCACGGCCTGAAGACTCAGGGAACGCTGTCGCTCCAGTTCCTGTCGACGTCTGTCGCGGCGGGCCATCAGCTCTGCGTGCCTGGCCTCAGCCTGGGCTAAACGACCCTCAGCGCCGGTTACCTTGTCTTCGATCTCTGCTGAGGCGCGGCCTATCTCCTCATCCACCTTTTGAAGAAGCTCAGTCAGGGAGAGTTCAATATGCTCTGCGATCCAGTCGATTTCAGCAAGGCGCTCATTGCGGGTCTCCTGGAGAAAAGGCTGAAGCACCTGCTCGTGGACCCATGCTGCGGGCTCAATCATGGTCGCGACAGGAGGAAGCTCGTTTGGGGGCGAGGCCGGCACAAAATTCCCGAGAATGCCGGGCTCCTGGACTGCGGGGTTACCATTTTCGGAGATCTCCAAGGCAAAGAGCTTTTCGTGAATCACCTGGCCAAGACCATCCACAACCCGAGCCCTATAGAAATCGAGTCTCGATGGTGACTCGTGCTGAAGGGAATAGAAACAGGCCCCCTTTCCAAATGAGTCCAAGGCCTGCGTCAAGGTGTGTCTTCTCATAGCCTCGAACAGGGGATGCCCCGGGGTTACCCATTCGAGGTTGTTCTTTTCGGCAACCTCCCTGTCCGCTGAGCAGCGGGGATATTTGTTCGACAAAGCAGGGAGCTTCCAGTCGGGTTCCCGTTCGTAGCGGCGGAGAGTCGCCGGCGTGCGTGGGAGATCGAAAGTGTGGGGGAGGCTCGTCACGGGCTTGAAATCCAAGGGCACATGCCCTGCCGCCTCCCGAAGAAAGCGGGCGATAGTCTCAGGAACAACCCGGCGCTCCCTGGCCCGGGCTCTGCGCTCGACCAGCATATCCAGGTTGAGCTTCTTGGCAGCAAGCCCCTCGAGCGCATTCTGGCAGATGGCCCTGAATTGGCCTTCATCCACGTTTCTGAGCAGCCGCTCTTCAAGGTCCGCATCCCCGAGCTTTCCCGCGTAGTAGTCGCGCAGGATTCTTTCCACGTGGGCGGAAGGGAGAATCTCTCCCACAACATTGAAGACGGCGTCGTCTTCAAGGGCGTCCCTGATTTCCTTCAGTTTTTCAAGGAGCTTCTGAAGCACCCTGCCTTCAATCGTATTCGTGGCTACGAAATTGAAGATAAGGCAATCTTTCCGCTGCCCATATCTGTGGATTCGACCCATGCGCTGCTCAAGGCGATTAGGGTTCCACGGAATGTCATAGTTGAAAAGAACATTGCAGACCTGAAGGTTTATACCCTCACCTGCAGCCTCGGTGGCGACAAGAATTTGAATCGCGCCCTCTCTGAACTGCTGCTCTGAGAAAAGCCTGGTTCCCGGCTCATCCCGGGACCCCGGCTTCATGCTGCCGTGGATGGTTCCGACCTTGAATCCCCAGGATTTGAGCTTGTCGACAATGTAATCCAGGGTGTCTCTGAATTCGGTAAAGAGGAGCAGCCTTTTTTCAGGGTTGTCAAAGAAACCTTCCTTGTGGAGGAGATCCCTGAGTTCACCCAGCTTGGCTTCTGCCCCTGATTCCTCCACGATCTTTGCCTGCTCGGCAAGAAGTCGAAGTTCGCTGATCTCTTCACGGATCTGATCGGCATTTGAGGCCAGCGTAATCGCTTCGATCATCTCCTCCAGCCTGTCCCTTTCTGCCTCCTCCATCTCTTCCAGGTCTTCCGGGTCAGGCAGATCGGGCGGCGCTATGGCAGCGAGCTGCTGAGCCTTTTTCAATCCCTGCTCCAGCCTGCGCGCACGGTTTTCAAGACTCTTGCGAACCGCATAGGTGCTGGAAGCGAGCCTGCGCTGATAGAGGGCCATAAGAAAGCCCACGGCCCGGGCCCGCGGGTCGTCCCCTTCGGCGGCCGCCTTGGCGCACTGGTGCTTCACGAACCTCGTGATATCGCGGTAAAGTTCGAATTCCAGACCGTCTATCCGGAATTCAACGGTGTGGGGAATCCTCTTGGTGAAGATCTTCTTTGCAATCCACGTCTGGTCAGGCTGACGTTCGGGGAAATAGACCATGGCCTCTTTCGTCCGTCTCAAATAGAAAGGGGCGCGCCGCCTCTCCATGGCCTGTCTGATGGATTTCACGTCGGCATAGACATCCGGGTCAAGGAGCTGGAGAAAGAGGCTGAAGTTGACGGGGTCTCCTTTGTGAGGGGTTGCCGTCATGAGGAGGATATGGTCCGAACCGTCGCGCAGCAGCTCTCCAAGGGCATATCGAGCGGTTTTGCGGGAGGGCGGAGACCATGACATGCGGTGGGCCTCATCCACGATAACCAGGTCCCAGCGGACCTGCTTCAGCCCCGGCAGGATGTCGGCACGCTTGGCGAGGTCCAAAGAGGTGATGATCCTGTTCTGCTCCATCCACTGATTGACGCCGAACTGGTCGCGGATGTCGTACCCCTTCATGACCATGAATTTCTCGTCGAATTTCTCCCTCAGCTCACGCTGCCACTGGAAGGACAGGTTTGCCGGACAGGCAATAAGGATTCGCTCCGCCAGACCCCTGAGCTTGAGCTCCCTGATCAGCAAGCCTGCCATGATGGTTTTGCCGGCTCCTGCATCATCCGCCAGGAGGAACCTGATGCGTGCCAGCTTCAAGAGGTAGTCGTAAACCGCCTCAAGCTGATGAGGAAGAGGATCAACGCGGGAGATGGAGAGGCCGAAATAGGGGTCGAATTCATAGGCTATCCCAAGCGAGTAGGCCTGGATCCCCAAACGCAAGAGATTAGGGTCACCGTCATAGCGGTAGGTCGTTTCATGAATCGTGACGAGCTTAAGCTCTTCCCCGGTCAAAGTGACTTTTCTGAAACGTTCGGATCGACTCCCGACAAGACCGAGAACCCAGGCGTTTGGCCCAACACTCCGGGTCGTTTCGACCCGCATGGGCTCGTTGAAGAGCGGGCCGGAAATTATTTGCCCCTCTTTGATGTTCACGTTCTCACCCACGTATTTGAGCACTCGTTGAACCTCGGTTTTTGTTAACGGGGTAAATGGGATTCAAGTCCGGATTTTGAATTAGCGTTTTGTCACATGCGGTCAAAACAAATCCCCATTTCTCGTCTTGAGAAATGGGGATTCTCTTTTGCGCAATAACTTCGCCTCATGATGGCAATCGATAGCTCCCGGCCGGGGAATAAAACGGAACAATAGTACCTCAAATAAAGTGGAAAAATCAAGGAATTCAAATGAATGAGATTCAGTATCCTCAAATTGAGCCAATAGTCTGTATCTGGGAAGTATATGAGCCAATTCAAGGAGATGTGCTGGAATTTCAACAATATTATAAAGTGTTGAGCCTGAGCCGCATCTTCTTTTCGGACAGCCTCTCAGTTAGGTCGGCAAGATAATCAGCCTTTTCGATTCTCTCGATCCAAGTCTCGGCAATGGCTTGAACGCCGAGATAGGCACCGCTGATCGATCCTGCGATGCAAGCGATGGAGTCCGAGTCTCCATTGGTGCTGGCTCCCCTGACCACTGCCTTTAGGTAGCTATCGGGATACATGAGAAAGCAATAGAGGCCAAGGGCAACCGCCTCCTCGCCAACCCAACCCTCTCCCAGAAATCTCAAAGCACTTTCCACATCATCCCAGGCGAGGCATTTTTCTAGCTTGGAAATCGCGTGGTCAAATTCTACGGAGATACCAGCCGTAAATACGAGCAGCTTCGGAATGATTTTCTCAGGCGAAATGCCGTCCAAGGCCAACTTCACAAGATAGGCGGCACCAATGCAAGCGGCGTCGGCTGCCGGGTGTCTATGTGTGCTGATGCCTGTGGCATGAGCGACCTCCCTGAGCTTTTCAGGGTCATGCTGATAGAGGTAACCGATAGGCGCTGCGCGCATGGCCGATCCGCAACCCTTTGAACCTGAAATCCCGCTTTTCGTCCAGTGAACTCCCCTTTCCATTTTGGCGATGCCTTCAAGACAGGTGCGGCCTGGAGCCCGGTTGTTCTCAGGAGAATGCAGCCACTTTATGAACTCCTCCCTCATTGCCTCCATAATGGATTCAAGATCTTTATCGCCCGCTTTGATGAGAGCCTCGGCCACGGCGATGCTCATCTGGGTGTCGTCGGAGAAAAGGGCCGGGTCGGGAAGATCCATTATCCCGCCCGGGCCGTATTTCGATTTGATGCGATCCAGGATCATAAACTCAACCTGATAGCCAAGGGCATCCCCGATCGCAAGACCGTAAATCAATCCTTTCGCTTTCTGCAAGTCTTCGGTCATAATAATTCCCCCAGCCCTGTGATATCTTTCAAGCTCTGCACTTTGTGAACTCCCTTGATCCTGGTGCAATCCGCGACTGGAATGAAACGGAGATGCGGAGAACCGGAGGATCGGAGCCACTGAAATACAGAGCTAGAGATGTGGAGAATCGGTGTGCGGATTTCGCTTATTGCCGACAATACCTAGATTACCCAGCTCGCCGATGGACCGATTCGGCTTCACCTTATGAGCCATTTGTCAGGATCATCGATGATTCTTACGATTTACCCCATGATTTGATCATAGATTGTGTCGAGTTCGTCGCAGATCTCGGGGCAGAGGTATCCACATCTTCTTGCAAACTTCGCCCAAACCTGAGTCTCACATGCTTCGCTCACCTCGACAAGCCCCACACCCAGAGCCTCGTCGAGCAGGATGTACTCCAGGCCGACGGAATAATCAGAAAGAAGCGGGAACACGGCCCAATGCTTTTGCAGTCTGTTCCAGGATTGGGTGATGACTTCGTTCAGCCGCTTACACTTGGGCAAGCCGTAGTCCTCAGGGAGGGTTCCGGGCGGTTTTTCCCTGGGATCAAGGATACGCCGTAACAAGTCGGGGGGCAGGAGCCCTCCCTCAGAGCGAATAGACTGAAAGTCATGGATGCGGCGTGCCATGGTTAGTTCAACCTCGGTAATAGGACATGAATTTCCAAATCACCATTACCATTTCCTTCGAAAAACTATTTGACGCAAAGGCAAACGCTTAAATAAAGAAACCATTAAATAACATCAGGTTAGTGCAGAATTTACGAACTCAAGGGTCCCTTTCCTAAAATAAAATCAAGCCCAAAAAGGCAAATATCGAGCGAACTTCCTGGAAGTCCCCACCTTTTCGTCCGGTTTGATGAATCCTGCTTCAATTGCTGCGGAAATAATCTGCGAAATAACGGCACTCTTGCTTTCCGGAAGGTGGAAACGTTTACGCAAGGATGTGTTCGTCATGCGTTCGGACATGACCCATTTCAGAGCACAATGCTGGTAACAGGCACGTATCCGATCATCTCGATCCATCTCTTCAAAATGCTTCGGTCCATACACGATTACGATGGTGCGCTGGTGACCACCGCGAAAGTCTGGAGCTGGAAGCTGAGACATCTCTACAGCGTGGATTACCTTGTCAATTCCGCTGCTCTTTTCCTCACATATCCGCATGCGACGCATAAGGTCGGCAAGGCGCTCATTACGAGATTGGTACCCGTCAATAAACCTTTCCACCGGTACGAGAGGGTCACCTGGATTGGAGATTTCTATCCGGTTGGAGTAAATTTCCACCATCACAGAGGCTCCTCCCACACGGAAATCCTGGTGAATAAGGGCATTGGCAACCAGTTCGCGGATGACGATTTCGGGTACAAGTTTGAACTCTTCCCTAAGAGCATCCTCGATGACAACATTTTGCGGAAGCTGACTCATTACGAATCGAACCAGCCCTTGGAAACCAACGGCGTACCCCTTATTGCCAACCTGATCGAGTTTGGTTTCCAGCTTGGACACGCCTGGATATACCACCACGCGCGCAGCTTTGCGACCGAGGTCTTCGAACTCATTCAGACGCTTGGCCAGCAGCAACCCGCCCAAGCGTCTGATGGTGTAACCCCCGGGCTGCTTGTCAATCAAACGTTCCTCCACCAGACGATACAAGACCCCCGCACGGTCGGTCGGATAGGGCATCTCGATCAAATCGAAAAAGCTTTGGGTGTCGAGCAGCTCAATCACTTGCTGGGGATCTAGATCCTGCCGAGAAGGTTCTTCAAGCCAATCCGGACCGCCTTCGGCAAATATGCGCCGCAATTGATCTTCGCTCATCGGCACCAATTCTTCACCCGCACGCATCAGATAGGCGCCATTAAGGTGATAAGCGGTCCCCCGTGGCCGCGACGGGATGCGAAAAACCAATACGCGCCCATCCGGATGGAACACCTCTTCGATATCCACACGAAAACCAACAGCTTCAAAGAGTCTCTCGGCCATTTCTATAGGGTTACTGAATGCCTTGGTCCCTACGACCGGTCGGGGTGGTTTGTCGGCGATCCCAAGAATTAGATGGCCACCACCCTCATTGGCCAGCGCAACGCAATACCTGTAAAGTTTTCGGTTGTCGAACTGGGTCTTAGCTTCCTTAAATTCGAGTCGTTGACTTTCAGAGGGTGCCTTTCGCCAGATGTCAATTTGCTCGGGTGTTACGCTCATTTACGCCTTCCTCAAAGATTTCGCTAAGCGAACCAGCAGATCCCTAGGTCTAGAAATTCCTTTCGGCTCATGATGCGGCTCCGACCCGTGGTATGGGGACAAGCACATACGCGGCCAGGATATCGAGCGACCTGGGCAGCGCAGGACGCGGCCGATTTTTAAGCTCTTTTATCATAGAGGGGAAATCAGACCAAACTATTCCCGATTCCTTCTTCTTCGAGAATACCGGGCCATCCGGGAAAATCGGGCTTCACCGCCAGCTCCAGCCGCTTCACGCGGAAACACGGACATGTGGACAACTTTCCCGTCAAGGGCCAGAGCAAAACCTGTCAGCTTGTCGGATTCAATGCGGAAGTCTGTCCCCAGCCCAACTGCATCGTGCGTCTCCATCTTGCAAGTGAGGACGCCTTTGGTGAAATTCGCGACATCGCTCTTGGATGATTTAGGTTCCTTCTTGATCTCATGCCAGTCAATCGCATCCATGGCATAGCTCTCCACCAGCTTCTTGAACACTTTGGAGAGGGTCTCCGGTTTGCCCAAGGCGTCCATGCCGGCGACTTTCCCGTTGATCATGAACACCGCGCCAGTCTGGGAACCGACCAGGCTGAAGTGCCTCATATAATCCTGGAGAGAAGGCAAATCCTTTTCAAAGATATGTGCCATGGCCATGCTGGCTGAAGCCGCGTCGCGCCTTGATGCCCTTTCGGCAATGTCGTGCCAGATGGCCGACTGGTCGGCCCGGTATTCTCCATGAGCCCTGACCGACTGCTGGACCTGCTGGGCCTTCATGGCCCGCATCCGGGAAGGCATGATCCGCTCCTCGCTGTAGAATCGGGAAGTGTTGTAGGACCACCTCCCCTGTTCCACACAGCTCACCGGAATTACAACGGTAGCGTTCCCGGCCACAAGGATCGTGGTGTTGACGACCCGGTTCTGCTTGGCGCCGACTAGCTCCTCGCCGTCCAGGATCAGGACCATCCTTGACGACTTGTTGTGGACCTTGAGGTTCGGGACCGAGCCCTGATCGTGTATTTCCGTCACCTCCACGAGCCCCGCTCCCAGTGCCTCGTCGAGCAGGATGTACTCCAGGCCGACGGAATAATCAGAAAGAAGCGGGAACACGGCCATGTTCTTGTATGCCTGCTTACGACCGATCTTGGCCCCTTCCAGGTACTCTCTTATGACTTCTTGCATGATCAGCCCTCCCTTTCCAGTGTGTTCTGAAGATATGATACCAGGGGTGTTTGACAGGCAAGGTCACAGATAAGTGCCTAAAATGCGCAAAAATGCCTAAATTGCCTAAAATGCCTCGAGGCCAGCACAAAAGGCGAGAAAGGAGCTGGAGGCATTATCTGCCGCAGTCAGCATAAAGGTAGAGGGAGAAGAAGCCGACCGGCTTCGGCTGACGACGCGGTGGACTAGAAGTAGGACGACCAGCCTCGGTTAGAGTGATACCAGGATAAGAGGGGGCCGGGCAGGGGGAGCACCAGGTTTTTCATTTGACACGATTGTTGCTTTTATTTAAAATGTTGCCCAAAAGGACAACACGAACAATTAAGACACCGATGAGCGAACGAGAGATACTTAATTACTTGGTGGAACATGTCGGAGATCTCATCCCCCTACAGGGACTGAGTGTCCGCTTCGAGCGCGCACGCTCTAAGGACAAATCGTGGCAACCGGATTTTGTGGCCCGTGTCTCGTATAAAAAACTGCAATTCAAATTGATCGGGGAAATCGTTTCGCAGAGCTCCTCGGTGTTCAAAGCGAAAATGTCCCTTGTGAAGTCCCAGGCCGGCAGGGTCGAGGAATCGGTCCCGGTTTTGGTGGCTCGATACTTGAGTCCCGACCGGAGGAAGCATTGCCGGGAAGCGAGTGTCTGTTTCGTTGACCTCTCAGGCAATGTGCTTCTCGAATATGACGGTCTGCACGTCGAACGCATCGGCTTTCCAAACCTCTTTCCCGAAAAAAGAAGGGGGCGAGGTCCCTTTTCCGACAAGGCATCACTCATTCTCAGGGCCGCCCTTTCAGATACCAAGAAAGTCTGGGGCGTCCGAGAGCTGGCCCAATCCATCGGACTCGATCCCGGCTTTGTCTCTCGGATGGCGCAGGAACTGGAAAAAAGGAATTATGTGTCTCGCATCGATTCCAAGCTGAAACTGCGCGAACCGAAGAGCATCCTGGAGGACTGGGGCCGGGAATATGACTACAAGAGGAATCAGGAAGTGCGATACTTCTGTTTGGCAAAAGGCCCGGAGGAGATCATAGAAAAGTTGGTCGCAGCCCGGATTCCGGATGACCTTCTGTATGCCGTCGGGCTTCACGCAGGGGCCGGTCTCAAAGCCCCGTACTCCACCTACAGCGACGTTCACATATACGCAAAAGACCAAGAGGTCATCGACCGAATCGTTCAAAAGTTGAAGCTGAGGGAGGCCGAAGAGGGGGCCAATGTCATATTCCTGCTGCCCTATTACAAGCATTCTGTCTTTTATGGTAAGCAAAAAATCAGGGGCGTGTGGGTCGTTTCAGATCTCCAGCTCTATCTCGACCTGCACAACTACCCGATCAGGGGTTTGGAGCAGGCCGAGCACCTCTACGAAAAGCGAATCAAATCCATCATCGAGGGTTGAAAGGCTTTTATGCCTGAAGGTTTCAAAGCCGGTTTTCTAAAGGCCCTCTGGATTCTCAGGGACTATCTGCCCGTGATCGTTGTCGGAGGAGGATGGGTTCCGCTCCTGTACTATCACTACTTGGTGGCGGACAAATCCAGAGAACCCATAAGGACGAGGGACATCGACCTTCTTGTGGACACTCGCGTTCCTGTGCTCGGAGGGAAATCAGTGGACCGCTTGCTACTGGAGGCGGGCTTCAAGCCCGTATTCCGAAGCTCAGATAGGCCTCCGGTCATACACTACGAGGGGACCATCGACGGCGAGGAGGTTGAAATAGAGTTTCTGACGGATCAGCGAGGCGCTAAGGAAGATGTTGTCATTGAGGTCCAGGAGGGCCTCCATGCCGAGGCCTTGAGATTCATCTCGATACCGATCGCGCATGCCATCGAGTTGACCATAGATGATTTTCAGATTGGGGGAGAACATCACCCGTTCAGAGTGAAAGTGCCCTCTCCTGAAGCGTACATCTTCCACAAAGGATTGATCTTCGAACGTCGCAAGGACAAAGAGAAAAGGGCGAAGGATCTTTAATACATCTTTGACATCCTGGCTAACTGTCCTGAGCTCAGAGGAAGGATCATCCAGGGGCTGAATGGCTTTGAGAAACAGTATGCTTCCTGGTTTTCGAGGTTCACGCGAAACCTGCGGAAATATTTCTCCGAGCTGACTGCCGATGGGGTAGACATGGTTTCGAGTCAGCGGCCGGCCGGCGCCTTTCCCCAATTGACCAAAGAGCAGTTCAGGCAGTATGTCTTAGGCACTTTCCAAGAACTGATAGAGGAGGTCCAAAGAGGAGATTAGGCATGCCAAGGGGCGATCAGTTGGCAAGGCAGTGGAAGATCATTCAAACATTGGTAACCTCCAAGTTGGGAAAATCCGCGGCGGAGCTCGCTGAGGATCTCGAATGCCATCCGCGGACATTGTACCGGGACCTCGAGGCCCTGCAGGCGGCAGGATTTCCCATCTACACCGAGAGGGTTGAGGGAAAGAACCTCTGGTCCCTCCTGGACACCCTGAAACACCACATCCCCATCCCCTTCAGTCTCACGGAAATGATGGCCCTCTACTTCGGCACGGACATGCTCAGGGCTTTCAAGGGCACGGCTTTTCACGACTCCCTCGAATCGCTTTCGCAGAAGATCAAGGCCACTCTTCCCCCCGAATCCCTGAAGTACCTTAAGAACGTGGAGCAGACCCTTCAGGTAGGGATCAAGCCGTACAAGGATTACGCCAGGTTCAAGGAGATCATCAACAGGGCGAACGAGGCGGCGCTCCAGAAAAAGTCCGTCGAGATGGTCTACTACACCATGAGCCGGAGGAAAGAAGGCAAACGGAAAGTGGACCCTTACCGGGTCTGGTTCTTCAACAGCACTTTCTACCTGATCGGTCATTGCCACCTGCGTGGGGACGTCCGGATATTCGCCCTTGACCGGATCAAGATGCTCCACCAGACAAAAGAAAGCTTCGAGGTTCCCGAGGAATTCGACTTCGAGGAGTTCCTCAGGCCGAGCTTCGGGGTGTTCCAGGGAGAACCAGTGAAGGTCAGGATCCGCTTTGCCCCGGATGCGGCCGGCTACATCAAGGAAAAGATCTGGCACGACACCCAGGAGATCGTCCCGCAAAAGGACGGCTCCATAATCTTCGAGGCGGAAGTCGCCGGAACCGACGAGGTCCGATTCTGGGTCATGAGCTGGGGCTCGAAGGCGGAGGTGCTGGAGCCCGAATCGCTGAGGGAGGAAATCGGGGCCGAGTCGGAAGCGGTTACCAAGAAGTACGGTAAGGACCTCGAAGAGCGGGAGGAATCGGCTAGAGCCTAGCTTGACCCTCGGGACATGATCACTCAAGCCGCTCCGGCTCCAAAGTGCCTGCGCCGGGGTGGGGCGAGCCGGCCACGGTCTTGAAGTGTTTGAGAAACTGGTCAATTCGGGAACGATGCTGAGAGATCAAGGAACGCATGGACGGGGTTCGGATGAGTTCCTCAATGTCCTCACGCCTCGACGCATTGTACTTCGACATGATCCAGATGAACCCGACGGTCTAATCCGCTTTCATTATTGATTTACGATCACTCATTGTGAAGCCAGTTGGCACCATGTGTGGCCAGAGGTGGATCAAGGACGAGCCAGGCTTTTTGTTGCCAAGCGGCGTCGATCTTGTACACAATCTTGTACAAAGCGCAAAAAGATCAAAGAAAAAGGGCTTCGGAATCTCCGTAAGCCCTTTATTTTACTGGTCGGGGCGAGAGGATTTGAATGCGCCGGAGGCGCACAAGCCTCCGAAGGAGGATTGCTTTACCTGCCTCTGGCAGGCTCCGACACGAGCTCTAATCGCCCAGCCATTTCCTTTTATGGTCGGGGCGAGAGGATTTGAACCTCCGACACCTTGCTCCCAAAGCAAGTGCGCTACCAGACTGCGCCACGCCCCGAAAGGAACTACCCACTGCCTCACGTCCCCGGCACTCCCGCCTGCCGAGGCGGGATACACTACCAGACTGCGCCACGCCCCGAAAGGAACTACCCACTGCCTCACGTCCCCGGCACTCCCGCCTGCCGAGGCGGGATACACTACCAGACTGCGCCACGCCCCGAAAAGAACTACCCACTGCCTCACGTCCCCGGCACTCCCGCCTGCCGAGGCGGGATACACTACCAGACTGCGCCACGCCCCGAAGACAAAATGCTAGCTTATACTCGGACCGGCCCAAAATCAAGGCGGAAAATGGCCATGACTTCCCCCGTTTGGGGCAAGCCATATTTGATGAAATCGTAAACACTCATGACCCTCACAAGGGTCGCCCGCGCCCATGAAAATCCCCCTCGATCCCCCTTTTCCAAAGGGGGAGGTTCAATAAGGTGCCGCTTCACTCCCCCCTTTAGTAAAGGGGGGCAGGGGGGATTTTCACGGTAAAAAGTCGGAAAACAACGACATGGTCATTGCGAGCGAAGCGAAGCCGTTCGGCCCCGAGCTCGCGGCCGAGGGGCAATCTCCTAACTGGCCGGATATCAATGAGATTGCCACGGGGCTTCGCGCCTCGCAATGACGCCGTGGGACTTTTTACGAAGCCGTCATATTTGATTCTTTAATTCTGTCTCCTGTCTCCATCCTCTGTTTTTGTTTGTTGAATTTTTCCCCCCCGGGTATTAAATAATGCCACAAGCAGCAGCAAAACCGGCGGGTAAACCCATGGAAGACATTCAAAATCACAAGGATTACAGAAATATAAACATTGACCAGGTCGGGGTTAAGGGTATTCGTTACCCGATCACGGTGCTGGATAAAGACGAAGGGGAGCAGCAGACGGTCGCCAGGATCAACATGTACGTGAACCTTCCTCACCAGTACAAGGGAACCCACATGAGCCGTTTCGTGGAGATCCTCAATGAGCACAGCCGCAGAATCTCCCTTCGCAATTTTTCCGAGGTCCTCGAGGAGATGAAGTCAAGACTCAATGCGGCAAGCGCGCACATGGAGGTCGCTTTCCCCTATTTTATCAACAAGAAAGCCCCGATCACCGGAAGCCAGGGGCTCATGGAATATGAGTGCACCATCAAGGGGTCCTTGGGCAAGACCATGGATCTCATGCTGATCATCCACGTTCCCATTTCGACCCTTTGTCCCTGCTCCAAAGAAATCAGCGAATTCGGCGCGCACAACCAGCGGGGGGAGGTGAGGTTGCAGGTCCGCTTCAAGAAATTTGTCTGGATCGAGGATCTGATCAAGCTGGTCGAGGAAACGGCTTCGAGCGACGTGTACTCGGTACTCAAGCGGGAAGATGAGAAATTTGTTACCGAGAAGGCCTACCAGAATCCCATGTTCGTGGAAGACATCGTGAGAGACATCTCCCAAAAGCTCAACACCGACCCCAACATAACCTGGTTTGCCGTGGAATCCGAGAACTACGAATCCATCCACAACCACAACGCCTACGCCTACATCGAAAAGCATAAAGCGTAATGTGTCAGTAGTCAGTGGTCCTTTGTCTGTTGCTAACCGAAAAATGAAGGAGGTTCCGATGGTGGAGGCAGGTTTCGAAATGACAACTGACAACGGACACGGACGACCATAGGGAGGACGGTATGACACAGGATCTGAAAAAGATGTATCGAACGGTGATGGACGACCATTTTCCTTCGCAAATCACCATTTCCTTCGGCGAGCAGGTGCTCGTCTACAGGAAGCGGGCATGGAAACTGCCTGACCAAAAATCAGGGGAACTCATTGAGAAGGGTCTGCGCTATGGTGAAAACCCCGGGCAGGAGGCGGCGCTTTACGAGCTCGTCAACGGCAACCTGGTCCTGGGGCAATGCCGGTTCATCGAACCCGGGAAAGGACTGGTTTCGGCCATCGGTGAAGAAGATATGATCCAGGAAGGGAAGCACCCCGGGAAGATCAATCTCACCGACGTCGACAACGCTCTCAACATCATGAAGTATCTCATGGAAAGACCCCTCGCGGTCATCGTGAAGCACAACAATCCCTGCGGCGTCGCCTATGGAAGCAGCCTGGCCGATGCCTATGAAAAGGCCAACATGGCGGACCGGATCGCCGCTTTCGGCGGCGCGGTGGCTTTCAACAGGCCTGTGGACAAAGCCACGGCAGAGCTGATTTCCGAGAACTACCTGGAGGTCGTGGCGGCCCCGGACTACGAAGAAGGGACCGTCCCGATCCTCGCCAAGCGGGGGAACCTCCGGATCATTCGCATCAAAAAAATCGAGCAGCTCGCCTCCTATACAGGCTCGCGCTTCGTGGACTTCAAGAGCCTGATAGACGGGGGAATCATCGTCCAGCACTCACCGCTCAATCGCATCGGCTCGGCGAAGGACTTCCTGCCCGCGGCTGCGGAGTACAAGGGAAAGACGTACACCATAGCCAGGAAGCCCACCGGGGAAGAGTATTCGGACATGCTCTTCGGCTGGCAGGTGGAGCAGGGCGTGACTTCAAACTCCGTGATTTACGTGAAAGACGGGGTGACCGCGGGCATCGGCACCGGTGAACAGGACAGGGTGGGTGTTGCCGAAATCGCGGTCTACAAGGCTTACACCAAGCATGCGGACTGGCTGTGCTTCAAGAGACACGGCATTCCTTACAAGGACATGGAACTCAAGGTGAAGAAAGGAGAGAAGGACAGGAGCGTTTTGGAGGAAATCGACCAGGAAACGAAGCAGGCCAGGGGCGGCTTGATCGGCGCCACCATGGTTTCCGACGCCTTCTTCCCCTTCAGGGACGGGGTGGACGTGGGCATTGAAGAAGGGATCAGAGCGGTGGTGCAGCCGGGCGGGTCCATGAGGGACTTCGAGGTCATCGAGGCGTGCAACGAGGCGAATCCCCAGGTGACCATGGTCTTCACCGGGCAGCGCGCCTTCAAACATTAGATTAGCCACAGACCCACGAAAACAAAATATCTAACTCACGTAAAGGGGGCTTTTTTCCCAGTCCCGGTGCTCTTCCTGGAAGACTTTGAGGAAGCATCGGCCCCGCTTGTTCCTGACATCGTAAATGCTGTGCCGCAGAATCGTCACAGGGAGCGCGCCCTTCAAGTGAACCGTGACATCGTACCTGGTGAAATCGGTGACGATTCCTCGCAGCACCTCTCCTTCAAGCAAGGTGAAGAGAAGCACTTCTTTTTCCTTCAGCAGGGGGAAAAGGGTCTTGTTTTTCACGAAGTAGCGTTTGCGTGGCGAAAGGATGGGTTCAAGTTTCAGCCCTTCGATATTCTTATCCATTTTGACAAGGGGCCTGATCGACTCGCTCAAATCGGCAGGATAAAGGTATTTGACCTGGATCTTTTGAAGCTCCTCCCTCCCCTGCCCATCGACGTCGACCGTCACGTCCCACTTGCGATTTTCCAGCACGGTCGCCCTGATGGTTCGGTAACCGTGAAGATGCATTTCCCATGGCTTTGCCGAAGCTATGGCCGTATCGAAAACCGAGACCTCGTAGTTTTGCGCCAGATACTGGCTTAACCCTTCAAGCTGTCCCATGTCATTCCCCCTCTCCTCCTGCGCTGAAATATAAGCTCCCGAGGGAATGCTTGTCAATGCAGGGAACTATTTGTCAGCCACAGACCTGCCTCCGCCGGGGCTTCGGCTGGTCTGCGGCTAAAACAAACCCAACTGCCTGTGGGCCTTCTTGGGTTTCCAGGCTCCGCGTTCAATCGGTGCAAGCAGGGTCTTGGGGATAAGTTCCAGGAATGGTGAAGGCTGCCGTGCATAAGACAAAATGACATGACTGCGGGCTCTCGTCATGCCGACGTAAAAGAGTCTTTTTTCTTCCTCGTCGTCACGATCCCCAAACAGCGTGCAAGGCAGCAAACCGTCCTCACAACCCGCAATGAAGACCACCGGCCATTCCAGCCCTTTTGCCGCATGGAGGGACATGAGGGCCACACGATCTCCGGGGAGGTTCTCGTGATCGATGCCCCGGTCCAGGGAAAGGGCATCGATGAAGGAGCCCAGGCCGGCGTTGGAGTTTTTTGCCAGGTCTTTGAGACGGCGCAGAAGATTTTCCTCCTCCTCCGACAAGGATGTGAACCCGTGCAAGGCCACGGCCTGGTCGATGAGTTGAAGGATGGCGGAGGAGATGGGAGGGGTTAGGGGAGGGTGAGAGGCAAGGCCGTGGCCCTTTATGGTCTCACGGTAAGCCTCCCGGTAATATTCATTCTCAGGATCAAGACGGGTCTGCAGGAACCGCCAGATCACATCAACCGGGTATCGGCTGATCAGGGCTTTTTCGCCCGATCTCACGTACGGGATCCCTGCACGGGATAGGGATTCCTCAAAAGCGTCTCCCCGGGAATTGAGTCGAAAGAGAACCGCCAGGTCCCCGAAGCCCAGGTTTTCGCCTTGCTCGTGGGACATGACTCTGCCGCTGTCGAGAGAGAAATAGGTCGTTCCCCCGATCATTCTCTCGATCTGCTCCACCACCATCTCCGCCTCTTCAGCCTGGGTTTTGCAGGCTGAAACGGCAAGGGGACGGCCCCGGCCGTTTGCCGCTCTGAGCGCTTCGGTCTTCTTGACCACCTTTGCGGCCGCGTCGAGAATGGGCTGAGTGGAGCGGTAGTTCCGGGAAAGGGTGATTTCCTGCGCTCCCGGGAAGTCCTCGCCATAGCGAAGGAAATTTCCGACATCGGCTCCTCGAAACCCGTAGATAGCCTGATCGGGGTCGCCGATGGCACAGAGTCGAACGGGCCGAGACAGGGAAGGCGATGCCGTGTTGACGAGGCATTTGAGGATTTCCACCTGAACGCCGTTCGTATCCTGGTATTCGTCTACAAAGATCTGCGGGAATCTTGTTGAATAACGGAGGGCCACTTCAGGATGATTGCTGAAGAGGCGCAGGGTTTCCACTTCCAGGTCGTCCAGGTCCATCATGCCGAGGCTTCTTAATTTTTGCTGGTACCGATTGAACAGGCAGTGGAGGTCGCCGGAGGGGTCATGCACGTCACGACCCGGCACAGGGCCTCGCTTGAGAAGAGGAAGCTTGCCCAGGAATCCCGCCAGGGTTCGGGTGCTCTTGCCCGATTCGGCAAGCACCTGCCGGGCGAGCAGGGATGCGTCCGCTTCGGAACAGATCGTCAGCCCTTGGGGAAGGTCCGGGTTTTCCTGGTTTTCCCTCAGCACATCGAGACAGAAAGCATGGAATGTGGTCGCATAGATCCCTGCCTGGGGGATCAGGGCGGCCAGCCTTTTCCTCATTTCCCGCGCAGCCTTGTTGGTGAAGGTCAGGGCGAGGATCTGCTCAGGCCTCAGGCCTCCTGAATGGACCTGGTAGGCGATCCTGTGCGTGAGGGTGAGGGTCTTCCCTGTACCCGGACCTGCGATGATGAGGGCATGGCCGCCGTGAAAAAGGACCGCTTGTCTCTGCTCGTCGTTCAAGGGCGAAAGGATGGGGTCGAGGAGGGGCGACTGGAAGGGTTCTTTCTTCTTCGCTTCTTTTTGGGTCTTTTTTTTAAAGGGGAGTTCACTTACCGCTTCATCAGCACGTCTTTCGGGCAGGCTGAAAAGCGCGCTTTGACCGCAAAGCGTTTTTTTTTCCACGTCGTCAAACAACCGGATGACGCCGTACTCGCCGTCATAGCCCTCATCCCTCAGGACCTTGTTGTGCCGCATTCGCCGGACGGCTTCCGCAAGGAGAGGGCCTCCTGCCGGAACGATTTCTTCTGCAGGCACATCCATGAGAATGTGAAGTTCAGGCCCCAAACGGGCAAGGATCTCGTCATAGATCGCCGTCACTTTCTTGGATGAGGGACCGCAATCATGGATCTCGGAAAGCATCTCCGAAAGGGGGATGAGGCTTGAAAAAGGCGGGGGAAGAGGCGGGGCCTCCCTGTCCGAGAGTTCGTAGACCCGATGGAGGACGCCTACCGTGAGGGGCTTCCCACACTTGGGACAGAGGCCGTCACATTGCCTGGTCTGTGAGGGATGGAGCTTCACCCCGCACTTGCGATGCCCGTCAAGGTGATACTTGCCTTCCTCGGGAAAAAATTCGATGGTCCCTTCAAAGCCCGCTCTATGAATCATCGCCTCCAGCATGTGGTCATAATCCAGTGCCGTGTCGAAGATGTTTGCCTCCCTGCCCAGTTTGGCGCAAGAGTGGGCGTCGGAGTTGGAAACAAGGACATAGGGATCAAGGGCCGAAAGAAGGCGATTCATGGGCGGGTCGGAAGAAAGCCCGGTCTCGAGGGCGTAAATGTGGGGCGTGAGATCGGCGAAGCACTCTTCGATCACATCAAAACCGGACTTTGAACCGAAAAGGGAGAACCAGGGCGTCCAGATGTGGGCAGGGATGAAGAAGGATCGATCGCTCACGGCCAAGACGATCTCGAGGAGGTCGCGGGAATCCAATCCCAGGATCGGACGGCCGTCGGAGCGCAGGTTGCCGACCCGGCCGAGACGCTCATTGAGCCTGTCAACCGCATCAAAGTCAGGCATGAGGATCAGGTTGTGGACTTTCCTCGTTTTCCCTTCCCGCTTGTAAATGCAACTGATCTCGCCGGAGAGAATGAATCGGGTTGCGGCCCGGCAGGAGGGAGGCAGCTTCCCTTCGATGCTCTTTTTAAGATCCGGTTTGAGCCTGAAAAGGCCGCTTTCCGCCTCCACCAGTTTATCCCGAAGCTCGGCGATCCATCCGGGGTGGGTAAAGTCTCCGGTACCGATGACGGTGATTCCCTTTCTCTGTGCCCAAAAAGAAAGTTCCTCAGGCACGAGGTCGCGGGAGGTGGCCCGCGAGAAGTGAGAGTGGATGTGAAGGTCGGCGAGGAATTTCATGGCCTCGACTATCCCCGATCGGCCAAGGCGTGTCAAGCCTTACAGGGGCTGGAAGTTTCACGATGAATCTGGTATGGGATCTGAGGATTGATGGAATCGTAAACTCGCATGACCCTTACGAGGGTCGCCCCCGCGCAAGAATACGCCTGAGGCGCATCAGAATCCCCCTCGATCCCCCTTTATTAAAGGGGGATGACGAAGGAAAGGAGGAAACCCCCCTTTGAAAAAGGGGGGCCAGGGGGGATTTTCACGGTAAAAAATCCAGGAGCTTTCTATGAGGAAAGATGATTCTTCCGAAAATGAAAAGATCATCATGACCAGTTGTTCTTACGACTGCGGGGCAAGGTGTGTGCTCAAGGTCCATGTCAAGGACGGAAGAATCACCCGCATCGGAACGGACGAAAGGCCCATGCCCAGCCTGAAAGCCTGCCTTCGGGGTCTGGCGCAGAGAGATGTCGTCTACGCACCGGACCGGCTCACAAGGCCGCTGAAAAGATCCGGTGAAAAAGGTTCGGGGAAGTTTGTTCCCATCTCCTGGGATGAGGCGCTGGGCATCATTTCAAGCGAGCTCCGGAGAGTGAAAAGCCGGTGGGGGAACAGCGCCGTATTCCTCGTGGATTACTCCGGCTCGATCAGCCCTCTTCAGGGCTTTGGAAGGGCCTCACGCCGTTTCTTCTCTATGTTCGGGGGGTGCACCACCACCTGGGGAATCACGTCCTATGAGGCCGCGCTTTTTTCGGCCCTCGCCACGTTCGGGACGGTGTACACAGGCAGCACCAAGGACAGCTTCCTTGACTCCAAGCTGATCATCCTGTGGGGCTTTGATCCTGTGGTCACGCGCTTCGGCCCGGACATGGTCCACTATTTGAATCAGGCGAAAAGGGCCGGTGCCGGGATCATCTGCGTGGATCCCAGGCTGAACCGCACGGCAAAGGCGCTCGGAGCGAAGTGGATCGCCGTCAAGCCGGGCACGGATGCGGCAATGATGATCGCCATGGCTCATGTCATGATCACGGAAAAGCTCCATGACCGGCGTTTCATCGGCGCCTGCACGGAGGGCTTCGAGAAATTCGAAGACTACGTTCTCGGAAGAGAGGATGGGGTGCCGAAGACCCCTGAATGGGCTGAGGGGAAGGCGGGTGTAGAGGCTGAGGTGATCCGGCGATTGGCCCGGGATTACGCAGGCATCAAGCCGGCGGCCCTTGTTGCCGGATGGGCTGCGGGCCGCACGGCCTATGGAGAGCAGTACCACCGGGCGGCGAGCACCCTTGCAGCCATGACAGGGAACATCGGGATCCGGGGCGGTTACGCGTCGGGGGGAATCGGCCGCATCCCCTTAGGCTACCTCGGGAAGACATTCCCGGTTCTTGGAGACCTTGAAAGCAAGGTGCATATGAGCGACATTTTCTCGGCCCTCCTTAAAGGGAAATCGGGAGGATATCCCTCGGACATCAAATTTCTTTACCTTGTGGGGTGCAACCTCCTCACCCAGTTCCTCAACGTCAACAAAGGGGCCGAGGCCCTTCTGAAGCCCGAGTTCGTGGTCGTTCACGAGCGTTTCATGACGCCCACGGCGCGCTACGCGGATATCATCCTTCCCGTGACCACCGCCCTGGAGCGTTTCGATATCGGGCAGCCCTGGAGCGGGAGCCCCTACTTCACCTTTCTCAACAAGGCGATAGACCCTGTGGGTGAAACGAAGTCGGACCTCGAGATATTCTCCGAACTGGCCGCGCGCTTGGGCATCTCCGGTTTCAACGACAAGACCGATGAGGATTGGCTTCGCACCTTTGTGGAGGCTACGCCGGATCTTCCTGACTACGAGACATTCAAGGAAAAAGGCTTCCACGAGATCGAGCTTTCAGAGCCGTGGGTGGCATTTCGAGAGCAAATCGAAAAAGGCGTTCCTTTTCCAACCCCTTCAGGCAAGATCGAGATCTACAGCCGCAAGATCGCGGAGATGGATGACCCGCATCTCCCTCCTATCCCCAAATACATCGACCCCTGGGAGGGGCCTGAAGATCCCCGGAGGGCCCGGTACCCCCTGCAGATGGTGAGCCCGCACGCCAGGACAAGGGTGAACTCCCAGTTCGACAACATCCCCAGGTTGAAGGCGCTTGCGGACGATCGGCTCTGGCTGTGTCCTGATGATGCTGCAGCCCGGGGGATTGTCGACGGCGACAGCGTGAAGATCTTCAACGACCGTGGCAGGATCTTGGCGAGGGCGAAGGTCACGGACCGGATCATGGCCGGGGTGGTGAGCCTCGACGAGGGAGCCTGGTACCGGCCTGACCACGAAGGTGTCGACCATGGCGGCTGCGTCAATGTGTTGACCAGGGATGAAAAGTCGCCGGGAGGCGCTTTCCCCTGCAACACCTGCCTTGTGGAGGTTGAAAAGTCCGGGGAGATTCGGTAAAAGAATATGCATTTTCTAAGGAAATACCAAGGGCCTTTGGCCCGGACGAAAAAGGAGTGTCCCCCATGCCTCACGTTTATTGCTTCACAAGAAACCGATCGACCAGCGTGGAACACGGTCAGGACGGTTTCGTGAGGGCCCGGTGCCGGCTGCAGGATTCCCTGATGGATGCCACGGTTGAAATCAGGGTGAGGCTGCCCGACCTGGAACTCACGGACGTGCGAGGGGAAGTGTATCGGAGCGAGCAAGACATTCCTCCCGACGCCCTGGAGAGCCTTCGCAAAGCGACCGGCGTAAGAATCGGTCCGGGCCTCGTCAAAATCATGAAGGGCCTGGTGGGAGACCGTGACGACGTCAGGGAACTCCTGGGCATGCTGGATGAGTGCTGCCAGGGCATCATCCTCTCCTTCACCAAGGATGCCCTTGCGAAAGCGCCTGAAGAACGGAGCAAGGCCAAAGACTACTACGCGCAACTGCTCAAGGAAAATGTGAGGCTCTACGACAGTTGCATCGCCTTTGCCCCGGACAGCCCACTGGTGGAGGGGATGAAGCCGCCCAAGTGAAGGGGGGGTGCGGCCAAGACTCTGAGATGCGGGGGTGGGGGAGAGAACCATGCTGAAGTTCATGAGAAACAAGGTCGTGGGAATTGAAAGAAGGGGCGAGGACACATTGTGGGCCTATGGCGTGCTGGATGACGACATCTACGGGGTTGAACTCGAAGTCTCCATCAGCCTTCCGGACCTGGTGATCCGATCCATTGAAGGAAGATTCAAGCGCTGGACCACTCCCGAATGTCCGAAAGCCGTACCGGTTCTACAGCAGGCCGTGGGCTTTTGCGCCCTTGAAGAGGGCTTTTCGCAAAAGGTGCAAAAGAACATCGGCCGCAAGGGTTGCAGGCACTTTGCCAACCTGCTCGTGGAGTGCTGTGCCACGGCCGAGCGGGCCGCCGGCGTTATCCACGGCACAAAACCGGAAAAGATACCCGTTGAGCGCCAGAGCTCCAGAGGGGGCGCGCAGACAGAGGCGGAAAACCCATCAAAGAGGGCATCTGTAAAAACCTCAAACTCGCGTGGCTTAGACGAAGCAGGGACTGTGATCGACCTCCACATCCACACCTTTCCTGCGTCCCCCTGCAGCGTGGCGAATGTGGACGACGTGATCGCTGAGGCAAAGAGGATCGGCCTGGACGGGATCTGTCTCACGGACCACAACTTCGTGTGGGAGAAGCCCCGGGTCGAGGAGCTCGGGCGGAAGCACGATTTCCTGGTTCTGAGAGGCAACGAGATTACCACCGACCAGGGGGACATGCTCGTCTTCGGCTTGGACACTCCCATCCAGGGCATTACCAAGCTGGACGAACTGAGGGAGCGGGTGACCGAAGCAGGGGGATTTATTGTCGCGGCCCACCCTTTCCGGGGGTTTCTTCTTTTCGGGACCGGTCAACTGGGGCTGACTCCTGAAAAAGCCAGGGAGAGGCCCCTGTTCAAGCAGGTAGACGCGATCGAGGTATTGAACAGCAAGGTGACGGAAAAGGAGAACCGCTTCGCTTCGGACGTGGCAAAAAGCCTGGGAACCCCGGGGACGGGAGGGAGCGACGCTCACCAGGTCTCGGAGGTCGGCCTTTACGCGACCCGGTTTGAAGTGAAAATCGAGAATGAAAAGGACTTGGTGAAGGCGCTCAAAAGCGCCAGGTACTCGGCCTGCGCTTTCCGAAAAAACGCCTGATCACAGATGCCGCATTGCCTTTGATCCAGCGCCGAGCGAGGAAGGCACGTCAGGGCGGCCAAGGAGGAGAGGCCCGTGGAAGCAGCGAGAGACTGGGAGAGAATCATCCGGCGAATGGAGCAACTGTTGAGGCTCAAGTCTTTTCCCGTAGCCTTCAAGATGCTGGAAAGCAAGGAAGACCTGGGAAAAATCCCCTTCATGCGAAGGATGAAGCCCAAGATGAGCCTCTGCCAGTTGATTGCCCTGGTCAAGGACTTCGACTGGACCGTGGGCGCCGATGCTGAAGATTTCGTCTATCCCACATGCGCCTCCGTCATCGGCCTCAGGGATATTCCGGAGCACTACAAGGACGGAACCTTTAGGAGCATCGTGTGGGTGAAGAAAAAGGAGGAAGGCCGGAAGTACGAGGCGGCGATTCCGCGGTTGCCTCTCGGCCGATACGAAGCGGTGGCCCTGGCTCCTCTCGTCTACAATCCCTTTGAGCCGGACATCGTGCTCATCTATGCCAACCCGGCTCAAATGATGCTCCTGGTCAACGCGCTTCAGGTGGAGGACTATGAAGTCATGGACTTCCACTGTGTCGGAGAATCGTCCTGCTCGGATGCCATTGCCCGGTGCTACCTGAACGGAAAACCCTCTCTCACGATCCCCTGCTACGGGGAAAGACGCTACGGCCACTGCCGGGACGAGGACCTGGTCATGGCTATCCCCGCCGACAAGATGGAGAAGGCTTTGAGCGGACTGGAGACCCTCTACCGCAGGGGCGTCCGCTACCCCATCAGCTTTGCGGGGGTTGAACAGGATCTCGGGGGCGCCTTTCCCCCGGCCTATGGCGACGTCGGCCGATTGGATGAGATCCGGGGCGGGGACGGCCGGCTTCTCCTGGGAGTGACGGGAGGGATTGCCACAGGCAAATCGACGGTGTCGGAGATGCTCGAGCAACTGGGTGCACCCCTCATCGATTTCGACGTACTGGCCCGGAAAGTGGTGGAACCGGGTAAACCGGCATGGAAGGACATCGTGGAGTACTTCGGCCGCCAGGTTCTCCAGGAAGACGAAACCGTTGACCGGAAAAAGCTTTCCAGTGTGGTGTTCCGGGACGTGGAAAAGCGGAAGAAGCTGGAAGGGTTCACCCATCCCCGCATTTTCGAGGAATTCTACCGGCAGGTAGGTGAGATTGCCGCAAGCATCTCTGAGCCGATCATTCAGGTGAGCATCCCCCTGCTCATCGAACTGAACCTCCAGTACCGTTTCGACAAGCTGCTGGTGGTTTACATTCCCAGGGAAATGCAGGTCGAACGGCTCATAAAGCGGGACGGAATCAGCCGGGAGGCGGCGGAAAATATCCTCAAGGCCCAGCTATCCATTGAAGAAAAGGTGGGGTTTGCCGATTTCGTGATTCACAACGAAGGGACCTTGGAGGAGACGAGAAAGCAGGTGGAGGACGTGTGGGTCAAGCTGAAGGAAGTGCAGAAAGCGAGAAGAAGTGCCTGATTAGCCACAGACCCACACAGACATTTTGGCTTCGCGAAACGCGAAGCCGAAATCATGAACGGATCTCAAGAGAAAGACCGCGTTTGTATCAGATCAGCAACTTGCCCCAGGGTTTTGTCGAAATCAAGGGATTCGTCCAGAAGAAACTGTACTTAGGCCGAGCGGGTCGCTCGGCCTAAGTGTCTGTGTGGGTCGGCGGCTAATATTTATCTATTCCCTGCCCCAGTTTGTATGAGCAGGGTTTTTCGGACCTTGCCAAGGGATGTGCGAGGGAAGTCGTTACAGAAGGTGACCTGTTTCGGCCACTTGTAGCGGGCGAGACGGCCGTTGCAGAAAGATAGAACGTCTTCACACTCCAGGCGTGCGCCGGCTTTCAGGATGACAAAGGCTTGTCCCACCTCGCCCCACACGTCGTCCGGGATACCGACGATCGCAACGTCCTCGATCATGGGATGTTCCCTGAGCACCTTCTCCACTTCCGCTGGGTAGACGTTCTCCCCCCCCGAGATGTACATGTCCTTGGCCCGGTCCACCAGGTAGAAGTACCCGTCCTCGTCCATCCTGGCCAGGTCGCCGGTCCGAAGCCAGCCGTTCTTGATGGTCTCCTCGGTTTTCACCGGGTCCTGCCAGTACTCCTTCATCATGATGGATCCCCGGACCACGATTTCCCCCACCTCCCCGGGTTTGACCGGTCGGCCATCCCGATCGAGCAGGTTCACCTCGGCGTGGAAGACGGGACGGCCCACCGTGCCGGGTTTCTGGATCGAGGCTTCTTCAGAGGCCCACAGGAGAATGGATGTCTCGGTCTGCCCCATGATCTGGCGGAGAGGAAATCCCGCATCTCTGCATTTCATGAGCAGTTCGTGGGTGGTCTTCTCTCCTCCAATGGCACAGACCTGCAGGGAGGAAAGATCCCCTCTTTTGCCGGGCTCGTCCTTGAGGAGAGCCCGGTAGACCGTGGGAACACCGAGAAACTTCGTGATCTTGAACCGCTCGATGTCTTCATAGACCCTGTCAGGATCGAATCGCGGATGAATCACCATGGTCGCCCCCTTGTAGAGGGTGGGGGATGCCTGGATGAACAGGCCTCCCGAGTGGAACAGGGGGAGGACCACGAGCATGAGGTCGTCGAAGTGGAGCTTGAAGAAGATGTCGGCGTTCAAACAGTTGAAAAAGGTTTTCCTGTGGGAAAGGACGGCTCCCTTGGGCTGCCCTGTGGTGCCGGAGGTGTACATGATGACCTGGGGCTCCTCGGGGTCTGCAGGCCCCAGGGATTTCATGAGGAACGGCTTCCGTCCGTGGAACTCGGAGACGCCGGAATCATAGCTGAGGATGTCGGACGACACAGGCCGGCCTCCCACGCACGAGAGCTCCATGAGCGGCCTGCGGTGGTTCAGGTTGAGGCTCATGACCGTGTCGGTGCAGGCGCTTCCGAAGACAAAGAGTCTTGGGCGGGCGTTGCGCAGGGTGTAGTCCAATTCCGGTGGAGCAAGGCGGAAGTTGACCGGGACAAAGATGGCCCCCAGCCGGGAGCACGCGATGTAGAGATCGATGAACTCGGGACAGTTCTCCAGCATGACCGCGACCCGGTCCCCTTTCTCGATGCCGAGGGACTGGAGCCAGCAGCTCGTCTGATTCGCTTTCTGATGAAGCTCAAGGTAGCTTATCTGCCTGCCTTCAAAAAAAACAGCCGGCTTGGCGGGATGAAGCTCGCTCCACCGCTGCACCCACCAGGCAATGTTCATGGACTTGATCATGGCTATCAACCTGATTTCCTGATTTCATCCGAGACCATCAATCATGATGAACTCGTAAACGCTCATGACACGAAGATCTCGTCGCCCCCGCGCATGAGAATCCCCCCTGGCCCCCCTTTTTCAAAGGGGGGAAGTTTCCTCCTATCCTTCTTCCTCCCCCTCTAACAAAGGGGGGAAGTTCCCTCCTATCCTTCTTCCTCCCCCTCTAACAAAGGGGGGAAGTTTCCTCCTATCCTTCTTCCTCCCCCTTTAACAAAGGGGGATCGAGGGGGATTTTCACGGCAAAAAGTATATCCGTTCGTGTCAGTAATACTTGCTCCAGAAATCCGGATCGGATTTCTCCTTCCAATATTCGCCGAACTTCTTGGTGAAGAAGTCTTCGAGTCTTGCAAACCACTTTCCCAGCCCGCTTTCCCCTTTTTCATGAGCCTCCAGGATGTCCAGGAGAAAAGTTTTGATGTCGCGGATTTTCTCTTTGGGCACATAGGCGAGGGCCCCTTTTTTGATGGACCGGAGCAGATTGCCGGGGCTGAGCGCATGGGCCGTCAGCATCAGCGTGGGAATCTCTTTCCTGGTGGTGATCGCCAGCAGATCATATCCCTGGACACCCATAATGTCGAGAATCGCCGCGTCATAGGCCTTCTTTTCGAGGAGCTGCCGAGCCTCCTCGAAACCGGCCGATGTGTCCACCACACACTCCTCCAGTTGCTCCCGGAGGGTTTCCAAAATGTCGGGCTCATCGTCGACGACAAGGATTCTTTTCCCTTTCAGCCTTTCCACGTCCTCCATAAACTCCCCCATAAAAACATCAGGTTGCTGGAATTTCGATGTACTTGGTCTTTTTCGTCTCCCTCGGGAGCGTCTCAGGCGGGACCCACTCCAGGGAGGGTGCGATCCTCACGTCTTCCTTGAAGGCGAAGAGCATCTTTGCTTCAAGGAAAGGCAGATCTTTTGTGGTCACCCCGGCCCCGTATTCCAGCCTGATCCTGAGGGGCGGCTTGACCAGCGGGCCCGGCTTGTCCAGGACAATCCTGAAAAGCCCCGTGACCTGGGGGGTGAACTTCAGGATGGCGGACCTGATCGCCTCGGGGTACACGTTGACTCCTTTGACAATGAGCATGTCGTCGGCCCTGCCGATGATTTTGAACCGGATCCCGGGCATGCCGCAATGACAGGGTTTCTCATGGATCTCGAGGAGATCGCCAAGGGCATACCGCATGAAGGGCCCACCCTCCCAGTCGAGAAAAGTGAAAACCATTTCACCCACCGCGCCGTCCTGCAAGTCGATCGCTTTCTTCGTGTGGGGATCGACGAGCTCCAGCAGGCAATGGTCTTCGGACACGAAATGCATGCCGCTGAACTGCTCGGGCGGTTCGTCGCAGGAGATGCCGTGAAAGGCATGACCCCCGCCCGTGTGATCGAAAACTTTTGCACCAAACCCCTCAGCAAGCATCTTTCTCATTTCCGGATTGCCGCCCCCGGGTTCACCGGCGCAGAAAAACCATCGGATGCCCAGGTCCTTCGCTTTCCTGCCTGTCAGGTCCGGGCATTTTTCGATGAGGTACTGACCGAAGGAGGGCGTGGCGATGAGGGCCGTCGGCGAGGTGAGCCGGACAAAATCGAGGACCCGCTTGGTGCCTCCCTCCACACCCACGGGCACCACGCAAGCGCCCATGTGCATGATTCCCTGAGACAGGGGAAGGCCTCCGGTGAACATGCTGAGGGAAAGAGCCTGGAGCATCACGTCTCCGGGACGGATGCCCGCTCTCCAGTATTTCCTGGCGTGCATCTCGTTGACCACCTCCACGTCGTGCCGGGTGAGGGTGTAAAGGGTGGGCATCCCGGTTGTCCCCGATGTGGAGTTGATCCGGACGATTTTTTCCCTGGGCGCACAGGCAAGAAGCGCGTAAGGGCTTCCGTACGTTTCAAGGGATTCCTCCTGGGCGCGCCGGTGTTCGTCCTTGGTCATCACGGGAATGCGGGCGAAATCCTCGAAGGTCCTGATGTCCTCAGGACGGGCCCCTGCATCGTCGAACTTCTTCTTGTAAAAGGGCGAATGCCCGTAGTTGTACACAACCTGCTTCCTGAGCCTCGGAAGCTGAAGAGCCCTCATTGCATCCCTTGACAGGGTTTCGATCTTCTCATTCCAGAGTTTTCGTTCACGATTCGACATGGCTGGTATCACTTTCAGATCGTTTGGAATCCCCCCCAACCCCCCTTTACTAAAGGGGGGCAAGGGGGGATTCCAACACTCCATTTTTCCACTATTCCATTATTCCATCATTCCTTCTTCTTTTCACATATCTCCATCAAGATCCCGTCCGTGGTTTCGGGATCGAAGAAGGTGATCCTGCCGTGACTGCCCTGCCTGGGGAAACCTTCCTGGGCAAACACGCCTTTTTCCTTGAACTCCTGAACCGAATCATCCACCCGGTCCACCCGGATGGAAAGATGATTCACCCCGGGGCTCGAGCCCATGACTTGCCTGCCGAAGCTTTCCTCCCCCGTGTACTGGAGGAGTTCGATTTCCACATTTTGGGTTTCGATGTGTGCGATTCTCAAACCGGCTTCGGGCATGTCGCGAACGATGGTCGGTTTGAGACCGAAAAGTTTTTCCCAAAGCGCCAGGGTGTGGTCCAGTTCCTGAACGATGATTCCGATGTGGTCGACGATCATGGCTTTTCTCTCCATTGGGGGTGCCAAGAAATTATTAACGGTCTCACAATTATTAATTGTCCAATAACAGTATTGAAATATACGCACGAGGCATCCAAGCCGCCATCCGTAGGAGTCCCGGCTTCACCGGGACGAATAAAATCGCGACCGGCCCTTCGAGAGCCTCAGGGTCCTGAGCAAGGTCGAAGGAGATGTCGCTCCTACAGAGAGATGGGGCTGTGAGAAAGGACGAACCGTCCTGTCAGCCCTTTGTCTACCGCTTCCTGAGCCTTAAGGTGGCTTCCGTGTCGATGGTCATGGTGGCCGGATCGATCACGACACCGTAATCCGTCATGGCCTTTTCAACGGAGATCACCTCGTTGCGCACCTCTTCCAGGACTTTTTCCTCCGGTCTCTCAAAAGGGTTTCCGTATCCTCCGCCTCCCCCGGCGATCTGCCTGAAGCGGGTTCCTTTAGGGATATTCCGGAGGATCTGCTTGGACTTCGCCGTCCTTACCGATCCGTCAGGATAGGTCAATTCAATTCGGTTGACCACCCCTTCTTTGCCGCCGAAGAAGCCGAAGGCTTTGGCTTCCTCTTCGATTCCGTCGCCAAAGGCAATGCCGGTGACATTTTCGCCGTCAATGACAAACTCGGTTTCCACGCCGAGACCGCCGCGCCACCTCCCTGCACCCGATGAATCGGTGAGGTACTCATGCTTGATCAGAAAATGGGGGTCATGGATCTCGAACATCTCATAATCCTGAGCAAGGATACCGCCGGCACAGTTGATCAGACCGATATGATCATACCCGTCCGCGGTCCAGGCGGCTCCGGAGCCGCCTTTCAGGGCCAAAAAAAGAATGTCCACATAGGGGCGGTTCTTCCTGGGGTCTGTGCCCGTGAGGGTGAAACCCAGGAAGCGGTTCCATCCGGCGGTCACCTTTTTCGGCAGGGCTCGGGACATGGCCCTGAAGATGGCATCGGAAATCGGCCCCGTGAGGCTGTTTCCGAAGGTCGTCGCTGCAGGGAAACGGGCGTTCAGGAAAGAGCCTTCCGGGTTGACGATGTGAATGGGCCGCAGGATTCCGTCGTTGTGAGGAATGTCCGGGTTGATGAGCATGAGGAAGGTGAGGAGGACCGCGGAGGCCGCGGCGCCGTAAGGGGCGTTGACGAAACCCTCTGTTTGAGGAGAAGACCCGGTGAAGTCAAAGGTGATCTCATCCCCCTTCACGGTGACGCTCAGGGTGATGAGCATCCTCGATCCGTCGTGGATGCCGTCGTAGAAGGCCACGCTCTGTCCGTGGTATTTTCCGTCAGGGATGGCGCTGATCTCTTTTCTCACCATTTTCTCCGTGGTCTCGAAAAGATACTCCACGTGACGGTTGAATTTTCCCACGCCGTATTTTTCAACGAGGGCCTTGATCCCTCTCTCGCCCACAACGCACCCGCCCATCTCGGCCTTGATGTCTTCGGCCACGATGTCGTAGCGGATGTTGGCAAAGATGAGATCCCACACGTCTTTCCTCAGTTTTCCCCGGTCCACGATTTTCACGGGGGTGATGCGGAAAGCCTCTTGCCAGACTTCCCGGGCTTCCGGATTGTACCCGCCGGCCACGGCGCCGCCGATGTCGGCCTGATGGCCTTTGCAGGCCGCCCAGGCTATGAGTTCCTCTCCATGAAAAACGGGTCTGAAGACAGCCACGTCGGCATTCTGGTTCCCTCCGGTGAAGACATCGTTGTGGAGGATGACATCCCCGGGGTGGATATCATCCCCGAAGTACTCGAGGATCCGCTCGCAAACCGGCTGGATGGCAAAGGCGAGAATGGGGATGTATTCCGTCTGCTCCAGCATTCTTCCCTTGCGGTCGTAAATGCCGGTCACAAAATCCCGGGCTTCGTTGAGAATGGGTGAGCGGGTCGTGCGCAGGAGGGTCAGGCCCATCTCCTCGGTAATGGACTTGAACCGCCTCTGAAGCACGGAGGCGAGAATGGGGTCTATGGCTTGGTTCATCATGTTCCTCACAAAGGGGCAATATCATTGATCATTGGTCATTTGTCCGTTGCCAGTGGTCCGTTGTCGTTTGCCGAAGCCCAATGACCGATGACAAAGGACCACTGACTAATGACAAACCGTCATCAGGTAGCTCCCGTACGCGTCGCAGGTAATCTCGTATTCGGGTGGGACAAAGATGGTGGTGTTGACCTGCTCGATCACGGCAGGGCCTTTCAGAGAATGCCCGTGTCCCATCCTGTTGCCGTCAAAGACGGCCACGTTTTCGAACTCCATCCGGGAGGGGATGAAAACCGCTCTCTTGCCCTTGAGACAATCACCGGGGTCCCGGCCGCGGTAATCTTCTTTTCTGAACGTGGGCTTGTCCGTCAAACCGACGGCGGTCATCCGGATATTGACCAGTTCCACCTCCGTCCCTTCCTCCTTCAGAGAATACCCGTAAAGCCGGTCGTGCTGGCTGTGAAAGGCCTCCTTCAGCCTTTCCTCGTAAAACGAGGTGATCGACTCTTCATCCATGGAAACACTCACCTCGTGGTACTGCCTCACGTAGCGCAGGTCCAGGAAAAACCGGTAGAGGCGCCGGTCCGGAGGAATGCGCTCCATGGCAAGGACCCCTTCTCCCTCGGCCCGAAGCTCTCCCACGAGGGATTGCAGGCGGCTCAGGTCCACGGCCTTTTTGGACAAAAGGGTGTGGTAGGTTCGCACGAAATCGTGTTTGAGATCGGAGAGGAGCATGCCTGCGGCACAGAAAATGGAAGATTCCTTGGGGATCAGGATCCGGGGGATTTCCAGTTCCGCAGCGATCATCGCCGCATGGATGGGACCCGCGCCGCCGGCGCAGACAAGCAGGAACTCCCTGGGATCGAAGCCTCTTTGGACGGAAATCTCCCGGATGGCCGAGGCCATGTTCACATTCATGATGTGGCACATGCCGTATGCGGCGCTCACCAAATCCATGCGGAGGGGCCCGGCGATCTTCTGGGTGACGGCTTTTTCGGCGCCCTGCCGATCGAGCTTAATCCTGCCCCCTGCAAAATAGTCTTCGTTCAGGTATCCGAGGACGAGATTGGCGTCGCTGCAGGTGGGCTCCGTGCCTCCAAGGCCGTAGCAGGCCGGGCCCGGATTGGCTCCCGCGCTTTTGGGGCCCATTTTGAGGAGCCCGCCCTCGTCGATCCAGGCAATGCTTCCCCCGCCCGCGCCGATGGTGTTGATCTCCATCATGGGCAGAGCCAGGGCGTATCGGTTGACTTTGCCGTCGGTGGTGATCATGGGTTCGGAATCCTTGATCAGGGCCGCATCAAAACTCGTGCCCCCCATGTCGATGGTGATGAAATCGCGCTCCCCATGAAGGTGCGTGTAGGCGATCCCTGCCACCGGCGCTGCTGCAGGACCTGACAGGAGTGTGCTGGCGGCCAACTCGGTCACCGCTTCCGGAGAGGTGACGCCGCCGTTGGATTGCATGATGAGAAGGATGCCTTTGAACCCTCCTGACTTGAGCTTCCGGGTGAGATTCGAAAGATATCGCTTGAGGATGGGGCCCACGGCGGCATTGAGAACCGTCGTGCTGACCCGGTCATAGAATCTCACTTGGGGCAGGATCTTCGACGAAACGGAGAGATAGGCTTCCGGCATCAGAGCCTTGATCCTTTCCGAAGCGAGGGTCTCATGATCGGGATTGGCGTAAGCGTGCATGAAGCAGACGGCCACAGCCTCGATGCCGCGTTTCTGAAACGCTTCGATTCCCTTTTCCACGTCGACGAGTTGGATACCCTCGACCTTCCGACCGGTGTGGTCCGTTCGTTCGGCCACCGGAATGCGAAGATGGCGGGGGACGATGGGGGGAGGAGGGAGGTATCGGTTGTTGTAAAGCTCTTCCCTGATACCCCTTCGCATCTGGAGAGCGTCCCTGAAGCCCCTGGTGGTGAGAAGCCCGGTTTTTGCCGTACTGCCTGTAAGGACCGCATTGGTCGTCACCGTGGTGCCGTGAACGATGATCTCCACCCGGCTCAGGAAGGAAGCCGGATCCATTCCCGAGGCCTCGGCCATGGCGTCGAAGCCTCGCATCACGGCAATCGAAGGATCCTCAGGCGTTGAGAGAATCTTGAAAACTCCGGGATTGCCGCCTTCATCCATGATCAGGAAGTCGGTAAAGGTGCCTCCCACGTCAACGCCGATTTTGTATGTCATGTCGGGACCTCCGCGTTCATTTCATCAGGCCGGGCAGGAAAAGGGCGATCTGGGGAAAGATCATCACCAGGATCATGACAAAGGCGTCGCACAGGAGAAAAGGAACGCCCGCCTTGTAAATCTGGCCCATCGTGGTTTGAGGCGGTGCCACACCCTTCATGACGAACAGGAGAAGTCCGAAGGGGGGCGTCGTGTTGGCCATCTCCATATTGATCAGCATGATCAGGGAAAACCACAGGGTGTCGAAGTGAAGGGCCTGGACAATGGGAAGAAAGATGGGAACGGCGACCATGACCATGGACAGGTTGTCCATGAAACATCCCAGGAAGATCAACATGACCTGCATGGCGATGAGGACCATCATGGGCGGAAGATCCAGCGTGGTCACGATCCGGATGAGCCCTGCACTGGCTCCGGAAAAGGCCATGATCTGGCTGAAGGTCATGGATCCCACAATGATGACAAACATCATGGTGGTGATCCGCACCGAGCCGAGAATGCTTTTCCTCAGGATGGAGAAATCCATCCTGCCGTAAGCGAGGGCAAGTGCGACGGTCCCCAGGGCGCCGAGGGCCGCCGATTCGGAGGGAGTGGCCACCCCCAGGAAAATGAGCCCGATCACGAGGAAGATGATAAGCCCCAGAGGGACCACGTGAATCATGGTTTCTCGAGCCTTTGTCCGGAAAGAAATAAAAGGGACTTCAAAGGGAGGAGCCAGGTGGGGCTGCAAGAAACAGCGGATGACCACGTAGGCGCCATAGCAGAAGGCGATGAGGATGCCGGGCAGGATTCCGGCGATCAGCAGCCCCCCGATGGAAATCTGGTTGAGCGCGGCCAGAAGAATGGCCAGGGCGCTGGGCGGAATGAGCATGGACAGGCCGCCGCTGCCCATGACCGGGCCGATGCTCATGGCCTTGTGATATCCCCTGCGCTCCATGTCCGGGACCAGGAGGGAGCCCAGGATGGCGGTCGTGGCGAGGGTGGACCCGCTCATGGTGGAGAACACGGTGCCTCCGATGACGGCGAGGAGGGAGAGCCTGCCGGGAATCCTTCCGATCCAGTGATCGAGCACGTCGATGGCTTTGAATCCGAGATGGGAGTGAAACATGACTTCTCCCATGAAGATAAAGAGGGGGACCGGAAGAAGGGCGAAGGAGGTCAGGCTTTCTTCCATATTCAAGATGAGCTGGACAATCCCGTGGCCCCCTCCCAGGAACAGGAAAGCTCCGAGAATGTCGACGAACAGAAAAGAGACCGCCACGGGCATGCCCGACAGCATGAGGAAAACCATGGTCCCGAGGAGCAAGATCAGCGCTTGCCACCATTCCATACGCTTCCCCTGTAAGCCCTGTAATAAGAACAGGCCCTTCGAATGAACTGGAGGGCAAAAAGAAAGCAACCCAGAGGGATCACCATGATCACCAGGAACTCGGGAATCTTGTAGTACTTGAGGGTCGGAACGCCTCTTCGGCAATAGTCGAAGGTGATGTAGGCGCCGTACCAGGTGAGCACGAGAAGCACGAGAGTCCCGAACAGGGAGGTGACCATGTTGAGAGCGGCCTGCACCTTTGGGCTGAGGCGGTTGAGGATGATGTCGATCTTGATGTGGCCGTCGTCCTTGAGCACATGGGCGGCAGCGAGAAAAGGAATGTAGAGGAGGACATACTCGCTGAACTGGAGCACCCCGCCGATGGGGCTGTTGAAGAAATACCTCATCACCACATCCACGCAGACCATGAGGAGAGCAAACATCATCAACCAGCCCGCCAACCATGCAAGGCCGCTCATCACCCTGTCGAGAAAAGAACCGATTCGTCTCATGGGTGCCCCTCCATGAAATCCGCGGTCGCGGATTTCATACAACGCCCCTTCGGGGCTTTTTGGGGTTGTGATCTCAAAAAAGACCCCATCCCCCCAAGCCTTGAGCCTGCCTGCCCGGGGGTGTGGTCTCGGTCGAACCGCAACAGTAAGTGCCTGATACAAAATAAGTTGCGCTTCTAATCCCTCACGTTCCGTTCATGCTGAGGTATCGAAGCATGAACGACGGGGTTCGCCCTTCGATACCTCAGGGCGAACGCTTCCAAGGCCGAGTTAGTCAACTTATTGTGTGACAGGCCCTAAGGCGTGAGCATCTTCTTCAGCTTCGGACCGAGCGTGGGGTTTTGTTTGATCACCTCTTCCCAGCCAGCCTCGTAAGCCATGTCCACATACCACCGCGTGTCTTCGGGCGAGAATTTGATGACCTTCATGCCCTTTTTCTGCATCTCATCGTACTCCTTCTCCGCAATGCCCGCCATGACCTTGACATACTGCTTCTCGTTCTCGACCATGCATTCGGACATCAGCTTCTGAAGGTGGGCGGGGAGTTTCTCCCAGGTTTTCATGTTCACCAGTCCTTCGATGTTCATCTCATAAATCCTGGGTTCCAGAATATTTTTGCACACTTCAACCCATCCCGACTGGACGTTGCCCAGGACGGACCATGCATAGCCGTCGATGGTTCCCCTTTCCAGGGCCGTGTAAATCTCTCCTCCCGGGATGGTGACCGGAACCGCACCCAGCTTCTTCACAAAGGGCTCGTAGGTGGCCGAGACACGGATCTTTTGCCCCTTGAGCGCCTGGGGCTTCTGGACCGCTGTGTTCGTGAAAATCTGGAACCAGACCCCGAACTCCGCCCTGCCGAGATAGTGGATGTTGTGCTTCTTGAAAAGGTCCTTGCGGAAATCGTAATATCCGGTTTGCCTTTCCTTCATGGGATCAAGCCGCGTGAGGTGGGTGTAGGCTGCCCCTGAAACCTCTCTTCCGTAATAGGATTCGCAGCCGAAGATCATGTCCACCACGCCGTTTCGCAACGCTTCGAACTGCTTGAATCCCGGCACGGCTTCCGGCCCTCCGGTGTAGACGATTTCCAGTTCCCCCTTGGCCTTCTTGTTCACATCCTCGATAAAGGCCATCCACGCCGTCATGTTGTTGTCGCCCTTGGGCAGGAACGTCACCATCTTCAGCTTGATGGGGTCCTTGGCGTACGCCGGCGCAATGCCGATGACGACCACGAGAAAAAGAGCCAACACCAATGCCAGTCTTCTCATCTTGCCAACCTCCTCGAATAAGATTAAAAAAGCACACCTAACCCTGTCCGGCAATCCTGGTTGAGGTTCTTTTTGTCCTGTCGAGCCCTGGGAAAACAGGTCGAGAAAGCCTATGAGATCCCTTATAGGTTGATCACCTCCTTTCCGTGAAAAAGGCGGCTCATGCTTTGATCCATTCGGGTGGAAATGATCGCGTTGAGGAGAGAAATGACCCTTGCGGGGTATCCTTAGACCAATGGCAAAGGTCGTGTCAATAACCTTTTCCCCGTGGGCCGACTCCGGACGGCCTTTCGGAGGCCCCAGCCCTTTTACATCCTGTAAAGAATGTGGACAGGCCAAGGCGCCTTTTCGGCCGGCATTTTGAAAGATTCGCCAATAATGCCGAAGGCTTACTCTGTCGAACCCAGGGTGGCACATCCCTTGCTTTATCATTAAAGATCGTAACACTCAGGGTGTTCATCCCTCTCGAGAAACGGGCAGGAATCCCTCACGGGGCATGGGGCGACAAGTGGACCACATCCTTCTCATACTCGGCATCGCCTTGGCTTTCCTCTACGCTTTTTTCACCGGATTCCATGACGGAGGCAACCTCATCGCCACCAACGTGCTCTCGAGGTCGATTGCCCCCAAGAGGGCTCTTTACTTGGCTTGCGCCGGGGAGTTTATCGGGCCTTTCATTCTTGGTTCGGCCGTTGCATGGACTCTCGGCAGGGAGATTTTCGGGGTCTCCTCCCTCAACGGATCAGCTTCCCTTCTCTCTCTGTGTGCCGGCCTCGTCAGCGCCGTCACCTGGCGCCTCATGACGTGGTGGGTGGGAATGCCGCCGGGTTCAACCCACACCCTTCTTGGAGGGCTGATAGGCGGCTTTGTCGCCGCCTTCGGCCTGTCGGGAATCACTTGGTCCGTTGCCATGGTGAAAATCCTGTCGACCCTTTTCATCACTCCTTTTGTGGGGTTTGCAGCCTCCGCCTTGAGCGCCCGTGTTTTCAAGGCACACCCCCTCGTCGGGATGGAGCGTTACAAAGGACGGCAGGGGGTGAGCCTCTTGCTCCTGAGCGCCGGGCATGGAGCAAACAATGCCCATAGGGCAACGGCCCTGATCGCCATGATGCTTCTGGCCTCAGGCTCATCGAAGCTTTTCAAAATTTCGTTCTGGGCCACGACCGGGGCGGCAGCATCCCTTGCCGTGGGAGTTTCCATGGGAGCGTGGAAAATCATCAAACTGTTCGGCAAAGGGGAATCCAGGATTTCGCCCCATCACGCCTTGGTCTGTCAGGGGGCGGCCGCTTTGGTGGTCCTGGCAGCCAATCTCCTGGGATGCCCGGTAAGCACATCCCAGATCGTGAAGTCATCCCTTCTGGGTTCCGGGGCGCCTTTGAGGCAGAAAGGTCTGGGAAAGACCTTGATGAAAAACGTCTTTACGGCCTGGATGGTTAACTTTCCGGCTTCCGCGGTCATGGCGGCTGCGATTTACTGGACGGCCGCCCCGCTTCTGGGCCAGGGGATGGGCAGCTTTGAGAGCATCATGAGAGCCATCGGCCAGTAGGACTTGGCAGCCTGTGTGAAAGGCGATTTAAAAGAGCGAAGGGTCCAAACTGTTTCAAAATGACGATTCACGGATAATGGATAACGATCCACCGACAACGAACCACGAGCCAGGGTGCAGTTGACAGGGAAGCCGGGCAATAGTATTCTTACAGCCGCTCAGGAGATCCGGCTTTGACCATGCGATAGAGGGGCGCACGCAAAACAGCGCCTCCCGGTAAGGACAACCTTTAGCGACGAAAGGGGTGGAAGGCCATGCTAGTCGAAAATTGGATGAATCCCAGTGCGATCACCGTGGACGTCAACGATTCCATGCTGGATGCGTCGAAGATCCTGAAGGAACACAAGATAAGACGCCTGCCCGTGTTGCAGGGGGGCAAGCTTGTCGGGATTATTACCGATCGGGATTTGAAAAGAGCTTCTCCCTCCGATGCGACCTCCCTCGAGGCGCATGAACTTCTGTACATCATCGCCAATATCAAGGTCGGCGAAATCATGACCAAAAATCCCATTACCGTCCCCTTCAACTACACGGTTGAAGAAGCGGCTGAGATGCTTCTGGACAAGAAGATATCCGGTATGCCGGTGGTGGACAAGGGTGGCAACGTTGTGGGGATGATCACCCAGACGGATATCTTCAAGGTCTTGATCGCCCTCACCGGAATCGGTGAGCGAGGCATCCAGTTTTCCTTCATGCTGGAAGACCGGCCCGGCTCCATCAAAGAAGTGGCCGACATCATCCGGGAATACGGGGGCCGCATGACCTCTATTCTCAGCACTTATGAAAAGGTTCCTGAAGGACACCGGAAGGTCTTCATCCGCGCCTACAACATCGAAAGAGACAAACTGCCTGAACTCAAGAAGAAGCTCATGGCTGCTGCCCAGTTGCTCTACATGATCGATCACAAGGAAAACAAGCGGGAGATTTACGTCTCCTGATTGACTGAAGGCCGAGCGTTTTACAGTCTGTAAAGGAACCGGACACCGGGGCGGTAAGTCGCAATACGGTTCACCCCAATAATCCATATTGCTATCAAAGAGTTATAGGACTTCGTCCTCACTCCTTCTCGTGGCACAGACCTTGCCTGTAAGGCCTCTGGGGACCACGGGCATTGAAACAAACGTTTACCATCCTCATTGCAGACAGAAACCCCAACGTTAGAGATCTGCTGAAAAGAGAACTGGTTGCGGAGGGGTATCACGTCCACTTGGCAAGAAGCGGCCGGGAGGTCCTTGATTGCGTGGACGACGCCACCCGTTCGCCGCATCTCGTGATCATGGATCCGGATCTCCCCGACATGGAGGAATTGTCCCTCCTCGAGGCGATACGCCGGCAAAGACCTGATTTGCCCGTGGTGGTTCATACGTTTCTTGCCGAGTACATCAACCATCCCATTGTCCTGAGCAGCGCGGCGGTGGTTGAGAAGGACGGCAGGCATGTGGACCGTCTCAAGGATGTGGTCCATGAACTTCTCACGAAGGCTTAACAGCGAAACGGCCTGAGGGGGATTCTTGTGCGCTTTTCAAAGATGACGGCTTCACAAAAAGGCGGGTAAGGCGCTTTTTCGTCGAGAGGCCCTGTTGAATGCAGGAGAACACCCCGTTTCTTGTTGGCAAGGATACACCATTGCGGTATAGAGGCTCTGAGGTCGAACGGCAATGAAGCAGTCAGAATCGAATAGACAACCAGGAGGCGGATGATGTTTTTTAAGAGCAAGCCCTTCCAGCTTCTGCTTGCAGTGGTGATCGCCGTCATCGTTCTTGCCCTGCCGAGACCTGAGGGAACCCGTTTTCGGATCGTGGGTGACCCGGACAGGCTGTTGTTGAATCATGTCGCCGAAGAATTCAGCCTTTTCACATCGGAACAGAAAGAAAAGAACGGATACGTGGTGGAAGTGAACAAGGCCGAAAGCTCGAACGCGACGGCCAAATATCTGGAAACCAAAGCGGCGGAGCTCAAAATGGACGGGGTGGAGGTCGAGTATGTAAACGGCCTGTCCCCCAAGGCCAAGAGGTTCCTGGCCGTCCTGGCCTTCCTCATCTTTCTTTTTGTGGTGGAACCGATCCCTCTCGAGATCACGGCGATTTGCATCGGCGTTTTTCTTGTCGGAACAGGGGTCTCCGACCTGAAGGATGCCTGGGGCTCCTACATGCACCCCGTCGTTGTGTTCATCATGTGCTGCCTCGTCTTTGCCATCGCCCTGGACAAGGCCGAGTTGACCCGAAGGCTTGGCGTTTACATTGTCAGAAAAGCCGGCACCAGCGTCACCAAGTTCACCTTTATCATTGCCGTGGGCCTGGGACTTGCCTCATCGGTCATGCACGATGCAGCCGCCACCGCCATCGGTATCGTCATCATGCTTCCTCTCATGAGGGCCGCCGGCATCGAGCCTTATTCAGGAACCGCAAAATTCATGATGCTCTCCCTGCCCTTTGCCTGCTCGGCCGGAGGCATGGGCACCCTGATCGGCGGCGGGCGATGCATGGTCTCCGCCGCTTTCCTCAAAGAATTCACCGGCATCGAGATCACCTTCATGGACTGGCTGATCTACGCCATGCCCGCGGCCATCGTCACCACCCCAGCAGCCGTCCTGATCGTCTATCTGGTCTTCAGGCCCGACCCCAAGTTCCGGCTCCCCCAGTTCGATGAAGCGCCCGGGCCGTGGACTGCACTGGAGAAGAAGACCGTTTTGATTCTCGTGCTTTTCTTTGCCCTCTGGTTGACCAAGGGATACCATGGAATCGACTATTCCGTCACCGGCATGCTCGGGGTCGCGGCCCTCGTGGTTTTCCGCGTCCTGGAGTGGGAAGACATTCACAAGAACCTGGAATGGGGAACCGCCCTCTTTATATTCGGCGGCGGCATCGCCCTGGGCCTTGCCATGGGATCTTCAGGCGCTGCCGTGTATTTCGCGAACCTGTTCTTTCCCCTGGTCAAGGGCGGAGGCTGGTTGCTCCTGTTTGCCGGCGTCGGCCTTTTCGGCGCCCTGGTGACCAATGCCATGGCGAATGTTGCTGCGGCGGCCCTGATTCTTCCTATCGTCATCCCCATGGCCCAGCTCGAGGGAGTCAACCCCACGATCCTGGCCCTGTGCCTTGGGATGGCCACCTCATTTGCCATGCTCCTGGTCATCGGATGCCCGCCCAACGCCATTGCTTACAGCTACCGCTTTTTCAAAGCGTCGGACCTGACCAAAGCGGGCGCTATAGCCACTCCGATCCTGCTGGGGCTTCTCATCCTGGTGGTCGCGATCTGGTGGAAAATCCTTGGGTTGATCTAGCGCCGGCTTTTGTTCCCGTGTCATTTCAAAGGAGTGAGGCGACTGAGAAATCCGTGATCCGGTTCGGCAAAGATTTCTCCCGGAGTTTATCCTGAGCCATTCGACCTGGCTCATGGCCCTGAGTAAAATCGAAGGGCCTGTCGAAGGAGTCGAAACGACAAAGAGAACAGGGATTGCGTTCGTCAATGGATGGCGGTTAAGGAATCCGTCCAGACGGTTCATATTGCCAAGAGTGGGACTCGTGGAAAAAGGCGACATCAAATTGCTCCTGGTGGACGACGAGGATGAGTTCAGGAAAACCATCGCCAATCGCCTGGCGAGAAGAGGCCTCAACCCCGAACAGGCCCGGACAGGGGAGGAAGCTCTCGCCCTCCTCGATCAGACCCCCATGGATGTGGTCGTCCTCGACGTGAAGATGCCGGGCCTGAACGGCATCCAGGTGCTCGAGCTCATCAAGAAACAGTATCCCAAAACCGAGGTAATTCTCCTCACCGGCCATGCCACCACCCAGGACGGCGTGGAAGGCATCAAGCTGGGCGCCTTCGACTACCTCATGAAGCCTGTCGAACTCGAGCACTTGCTGGGCAAGATCAGGCAGGCCCATGAAAAAATCCTCAGGGAAGAGGAAAAGGCGCGGGAGGCCGAGTTCAGGGAAAAGATCGAGCAGCAGATGGTCTCCTGCGAACGCCTCGCCTCTTTGGGCACCCTGGCTGCGGGAGTGGCCCACGAAATCAACAACCCCCTGGCCATCATCAAGGAATCCACGGGTTGGATGAAGCTTCTCCTGACCAAGCCGGAATCGGCGGGCATGGCCCGCAAAGCGGATTTTGAAAAGGCCCTCGGCAAGATTGAAACCAGTGTCGAGCGAGTCAGGAGAATCACCCATCAGCTCCTCGGCTTTGTGCGCAAGGAGGAATCCGCCCTGGCGGAAGTCGATCTCGATGCCCTGGTGGAGGAAGCCGTGGCCATGGTGGCGAGGGAAGCCTCTCACAAGGACATCCCCATCGAGCGCAAGGTGGACCCCGCTGCAGGAAGGATCTGGTCGGATCCATATCAGCTCCGGCAGGTATTGTTGAACCTGCTGACCAATGCAGTCCACGCCACAGAGCGCGGGGGGAGGATCGACGTCCTGGTGGAAAAACGCGGGGATGAGATTGCCCTGGTCGTCAAAGATACGGGCAAGGGCATTCCCCGGGAGAACCTGGATCGCATCTTCGAGCCCTTTTTCAGCACCAAGCCGCCGGGACAGGGGACCGGTCTGGGCCTGTTCGTCAGCCGAGGCATTGTGGAAAAGCTTTGCGGGAGAATCAAGGTGGAAAGCAAACTGGGAGAGGGTTCGAGTTTTTCCGTGATCCTTCCCAGGCAATGCGAGATCCGGGAAGACCTGAAGGAGGACGATCGGTTGCAGCTTCTCGACAAAATCAGGGACATCGCAAAACCGATCGTGCGATAGCCGGCGGGCTTTTTGCGATACCGTTAATTTTGGAAAATACGAAAGGATCGAACCATGGTGAGAATCCCTACGAACGTGTTGCTGGTCGACGATGAGAAGGACTTCGTGGAAATGCTTTCTCTGAGGTTGAACGAAGCCGGAGAGAGAGTCACGCCGGCATACAGCGGGAAGGAATGCCTCGACACGCTGGACAAGAAAAACATCGACGTGGTGATCCTCGACATCAAGATGCCCGGCATGGACGGCATCGAGACCCTGAAAGAGATCAAGCGGAGATTTCCCCTGGTGGAGGTCATCATGCTGACCGGCCACGGGACCACGGAAACCGCCGTCCAGGGCATGAAGCTCGGGGCCTATGACTATCTCCTCAAGCCCGCCGATTTCGTGGACCTGACCTCCAAGCTCGAGGGGGCCAGGAAGAGAAAGGACGAGCAGATGGAGCGCATCCGAAAGGCTGAAGCCTCTTTCCTGGTGAGGAGAACCGGGGACATTTGAAAATTTGAGAAAATCTTACCGGGTCGATCCTTCTTCTGGACTATGGGAGGTGGGGGGGTGTTTATCAAATCGAAGGGTTTCCAGTTGTGTGTGGCCATTGCCCTGGGTTTGGTCGTGATCTTTCTGCCGAGACCCGAAGGCACGAAGTTCAGGGTAACGGGGGACGAGAAACAGGTTCTCCTCAATCAGGTCGGGGAGCATTTCACCCTGGTTCCCGATGAAACCAAAGGGGCGAAGGGCTACGTGGTGCAGGCCAAGAATCCCGGCGGGGCGGAAGCAAGCGCGGCATTCCTGGAGCGACAGGCCCGCGAACTAAAAATGGAAGGCGTCCGGATCGGGCACGTGGATGGACTGTCTCCCAAGGGCAAGCGTCTCCTGGCCGTCCTGATCGTGGTCATCTTCCTTTTTGTCGTTGAACCCGTGCCGCTTGAGATCACCGCCATCTGCATCGGAGTCCTTCTCGTGCTCCTGGGCATCGGGGACTTGAAAGACGTGTGGGCCTCCTACATGCACCCCGTGGTCGTCTTCATCATGTGCTGCCTCATCTATGCCATTGCCGTGGACAAGGCCGGCCTAACCCGCAGGCTCGGCCACTTCATCATCAAGAAGGCGGGCACGAGCGTCGTGAGATTCACCTTCATGATCTCCGTGGGCCTGGGGCTGGCCTCGGCATTCATGCACGATGCCGCGGCCTGCGCCATCGGCCTCGTGACCATGATCCCCCTGATGAGGGCCGCGGGGATCGAGTCCCACACGAACACGGCCAAGTTCATGACCCTTTCCCTTCCCTTTGCCTGCTCCTGCGGCGGCATGGGATCCCTCATCGGCGGCGGCCGGTGCATGGTCTCAGCCGCCTTCCTCAAGGAATTCACCGGGCTGGAGATCACCTTCATGGACTGGATCCTGTACGCCATGCCTGCGGCCATCGTCACCGTCCCCGCTGCTGTGGTCGTGGTCTACCTCGTGTTCCGGCCCGACCCCAAGATCCAGCTTCCCTCCTTTGACGAGGCGCCGCCGCCGTGGAGCGCTCTGGAGAAAAAAACCCTTGCGATCATCGCCTTCCCCTTCCTCCTCTGGCTCACCAAGGGATATCACGGCCTGGATTATTCCGTGACGGGCATGCTCGGGGTGGCCGCCCTCATCATCGGCGGCGTATTGAAATGGGAAGACATCCACCACGGCCTGGAGTGGGGCACGGCCCTTTTCATTTTCGGGGGCGGCATCTCCCTCGGCCTGGCCATGGACGGCTCCGGGGCCGCCGCTTACTTTGCCAACCTCTTCTTTCCCCTGATCAAGGGACAGGGGTGGCTCCTGCTCTTCATCGGCGTGGCCGTGTTCGGCGCCCTGGTGACCAACGCCATGGCCAATGTAGCGGCTGCGGCCCTGGTTCTGCCCATCGTGATTCCCATGGCCCAACTCGAGGGAGTCGACCCCACGATCCTGGCCCTCTGCCTCGGCATGGGAACCTCTTTCGCCATGCTCCTGGTCATCGGGTGCCCTCCCAATGCGATCACCTACAGCTACCGGTATTTCAAGGCCTCGGACCTCACCAGGGCCGGGGCCGTGGCTACGCCCGTCCTCATCGGGCTCCTCGTTTTGGTGGCCGCCGTGTGGTGGAAAATCCTGGGCCTGGTGTAGCGCTCGGGGAATCCGTGGAGGTGGTCACGGGATAAAGGGACAAGGCGACTTTTTGGGGGTTCAACAAAGGTGTAGAATTGCAGAAATTGAGACATTCGTTTATATTGGAGTCGAAACACCTGCATGAAGCGATTCCATCCATTTTGTATCCAATTCATCAACGGGGCCTGGTTCCCTGGCAAAGGAGGTTTCCATGCATTATTTCAACGTCTTGATTGTCGATGACGAGGAGGATTTTCTCGAGACCCTGATCAAGCGCATGGAACAGCGCAAGATCGATGCATCGGGTGCCCGGAGCGGCGAAGAAGCGCTGGAGCTGATGAAGAAAAAGATCTTCGACGTGGTCATCCTGGACGTCAAAATGCCCGGGGGCATGGACGGGATCGAAACGCTCAGGGAGATGAAGAAAATCCAGCCTCTCACCGAGGTCATCCTTCTCACGGGCCATGCTTCCGTCGAGACCAGCATCGAAGGCATGAAGCTCGGCGCTTTCGACTACGTGCTGAAACCGGTCAAGCTGGAGGACCTTCTCGCGAAAGTGGCGGACGCCATCGAGAAGAAGGATTCCCACGAGAGCAAGATCCGGGGGGCCCAGATCAACAAACTCCTTCGCTACTGGTAGGCTCTCTTTTTTTTCGCCCGGAAGGCTACGGGGGCGTGTCCAGGGTGCTCTTCGGGCTCAAAGAGAGAATCCGAGATCCGCCCGGGGATTGGCAGAGCACTGAGGCTCGATATGAAATACGTGAGACTGCAAAGAAAAATGATCGGGATCACCCTGCTGGTCTCCCTGGCCCCCCTCCTGCTCCTGGGCTCCACCATCTACTACCACTTCTCGGAAGTCTACAAGGAGAGAACCAAAGAACAGATCCTCTACCGGGCGAGGTCTCAGGCCGATGCGGTCGATCTTTTTCTCAAGGAACGATCCGCCATTCTCTCCGCCATGGCCGATGCCCACAGCTTCAGCGAGATCAACGACGAAAGACGGCTTTCCCAGATATTCCACATCATGAACAACCGGGCCGGCGCGTTTGTGGATCTCGGCGTCATCGACAATGCCGGAACCCACCTGAGCTACATCGGACCCTATGAGCTTGGGGGACTCAACTACTACGAGCAGCCCTGGTTCGGGGAGGTGATGAGCAAAGGCTTCTACCTGAGCGACGTCTACACGGGGTACCGGCAGATGCCCCACTTCATCATCGCCGTGCGACGCCAGGAAGGCCTGAAAAACTGGATTCTCAGGGCCACCATCGATCCCGATATGTTCGGCTCCATCGTGCGGGCCGCCCAGGTGGGCAAGACGGGTGATGCCTTCATCATCAACCAGGAAGGGATCTATCAGACGCGGCCCCGCTTCGGAGGCGAGATCCTCTCCCGATCGACCCTGGATGCAGCCCTTTTCGGCGGAACGGAGACGGTGATCGAAAGGAGGGGCCAAAAAGGCGGCAGGGTTCTCTACGGCGGGAAATGGTTGAGGGATGGACGGTGGCTCCTGGTCATCAGCCAGGAAATTTCCGAGGAGATGACGGGCCTGTTCGCTACCCAGAACGTCGAGATCGTGATCATTGCCGTCGGCGTGCTGGCCATCGTTTTTGCCACCGTCTTCACCACCCGCGGGGCGATCCGGCGCCTGAGACAGGCGGACAGTGAAATGCACCAGCTCAATGCCGAACTGGTGCATTCGGACAAACTGGCGGCCCTGGGCAAGATGGCGGCCAGCGTGGCCCACGAAATCAACAACCCCCTGGCGGTGATCATGCAGAAAACCGGATGGATGGAAGACCTCCTCACAGAGGAAGACCCCGAAAAGGTGAAGAACTTCGAGGAATACGAAAAGTCCATCCGCACCATCAATGAATACGTGGACCGGATGAAAAAAGTGGTCCACAACATGCTCGGCTATGCCCGCAAGATGGAACCCCGCCTGGAAAGGGTGGACATCAACGACACGCTCCACCGGACCGTGGAGCTGCTGGAAAACTATGCCCGCATCAACAACATTGCCATCACCAAGGATCTGGCCCCCGCCATCCCCATCACGGGCAGCAGCCAGTCGGAGCTTCAGCAGGTCTTCTTCAACCTCATCTCCAACGCCATTGACGCCATCGGAAAAGACGGTCGTGTGACCATCAAGAGCGGGTTGGAAGACGCTTTCATCACGGTCGACATCATGGACGACGGTCCGGGCATTCCCGAAGAACAGCAGAAAAAGCTTTTCGAGCCCTTTTTCACGACAAAGGCCACAGGCAAAGGCACCGGGCTCGGACTCTGGGTCAGCTACAACATCATGAAAGGACTGGGCGGAGGCATTACCTTTAAGAGCGAGGCCGGGAAAGGCACGGATTTCACCGTGCGGGTCCCCATCGTCTCGCCGGAAAGCAAATGAAATCCGCCCGAGGCGGATTTCGTGGTCAGGAGGCGGCTATGGATTCTTTCAAGGTTTTGGTGGTGGACGACGAAAAGCCCTTTGTGGAGACCACGGTCAACAGGCTGATCAAGAGAAACATCGAGGCCGTCGGCGTCGTGAGCGGTGAGGAAGCCCTGGACCTCATGAAGAAGAGGCTCTTTGACGTGGTGGTGCTGGACATCAAGATGCCGGGAGGCATGGACGGCATCGAGGCCCTGAGGGAGATGAAAAAGGTCCAGCCCCTGGCCGAGGTGATCCTGCTGACCGGGCATGCGTCGGTGGAAACCAGCATCGAGGGCATGAGGCTGGGCGCTTTCGACTATCTGCTCAAGCCCGTGTCGCTGGAAGACCTGATGGTCAAGCTGGCCCACGCTTTTGAAAAGAAGGACTCCCACGAGCAAAAAATCCGAAAGGCCAAAATCAAGGATCTGATGCGATTTCCGGGAAGGGTTTTCGAGCAGGAAAAGGAGTAGACCGGGCAAAAAAAGATTTTATTCCCCCTTCCCTTTTCAACTGATTTGTACTATTTTCCCGTCCGACGGTTCTAATCCATTGTATCTCTCCTTTTTTATTTAGGAATCAGAGAGCTCCCCACCCGGAAGGCGGCGCCTTTCGGGAAGGATTGGTCCGGTTAAAGGGAAGAACTGGGAAAAGAGCGTCGGGAGGAATGAGCATGGCCGATGAATTTGCGGGTCGCTCCGGAAAAAAAGAAATCGACGTGAAACGATTGTTTTTTATAGCCCTGGGGCTCTTTCTTTTCGCGATCGTCTATTATTGGCCGCCCTGGCCGGATGCGGTCGACCCCATGGGCAAGCACTTCGCACTGACGAGAGAGGGCAAGGGCGCGCTGGCCGTTTTTCTTCTTGCAGGAACCTGGTGGGTCTTTGAAGTGGTGCCCATCGGCGTGACCAGCCTCGCCATCGGCATTCTTCAGGCCCTTTACCTCGTCCGCCCTGCCAAGGAAGCGTTCAAGGATTTCATGGACCCTTCGGTCATGTTCATCTTCGCCTCCATCATGATCGGTCTCGTCTTCACCAAGACCGGCCTGACGCGGCGGCTCGCCTTCAGGATGCTCATGATCGTGGGCGAAAAGACCAGCATGATCTACCTCGGGTGCTTTCTGGTCACGGCCGCCCTCACCCACATCATGGCCCACACGGCCGTGGCGGCCACCCTGTACCCTCTCCTCCTCGCGATCTACAGCCTTTACAGCGAAGACGAAAAACCGACCCGCTTCGGAAAAGGCCTCTTCATGGGCATGGCCTACGTGGCTGGAGCCGGAAGCATCGTCACCCTGCTCGGTGCGGCCCGGGGCGCCGTGGCCATCGGATTCTACAAGGACATTGCCGGAAAGAGCATCGGTTTCTTCGATCTGACTTACTACATGTTACCCGTGGGGTGGCTGATGGCCCTTCTCCTGTGGGGGTTCTTCATGGTTTTCATGAAGCCGGAAAAGAAAACCATTCCGGGGTTGAGAGACAGGGCCAGGCAGCTCAACAAGGACCTGGGGCCGATGACCAGAAATGAGATTGCCGCTGCGGTGATCGTTTTCGGCTGCATCCTGGCCCTGATCCTGCGTGATCTTCACGTTCTTCCCGCCCTGGAGAAAGTGGACAAGACGGCCATCCTCCTCATTTCCACCGTCCTTTTCTTCCTGACGAGAATTCTGGAGCTGAGAGATCTCGAGGAGGCGCCATGGAACATCATTTTTCTTTTCGGCGGAGCCATGAGCATCGGGTTCTGCCTCTGGGAGACCGGGGCGGCCAGATGGCTTGCCGTGAACTGGCTCCTCATGTTCAAGGAGGCCAACTGGTTTGTTTTCGTCATGGGCATCGCCTTTTTCGTCATGATCATGACCAATTTCATCATGAACGTGGCGGCCATTGCCATTTCCCTTCCCGTGGCCCTGGTCATCGCGCCCTATCTCGGCGTGTCGGGGGAAGTGGTCCTTTTCGCTTCCCTGGTCACCGCAGGCATGCCCTTCCTGCTCCTGGTGGGCGCCGCACCCAACGCCATCGCCTACGACTCGCGGCAGTTCACACCGGGAGAATTCTTTCTCTACGGCATACCGGCCAGCATCCTGCTCATGGCCGTCGTGGCCCTGGCCGTTTTCGTGATCTGGCCCGCCATGGGCATGCCCGTGTTGCTGGCCAAGTAGAATTCAACGGCTGTGGGCTTCAGCCGACAGCTTGAGGGACAACAGGAAAGAAAGGCATGATCCTCAAACGTCTCTGAAACATCCGAAGGGGTACGGAATTCACTATTGGCTAATGGAAAAAGGTAAGTTATAAATCTTGTGACGGGGAGCCTTCACCATCGCGAAGCCTGACGACATGGAAAGGGAAAAGAGAGGAGAAGCCGGCTACTACCGGTCGATCACGAGGAACATCGTCATGATCATCCTTGCCGTGTCCCTGACCCCCATGTTTCTGGTGAGCGGCATCATTCTCTACCAGTTCCAGAACTCCTACCGGGAGAAGATTTTCGATCACCTGGGAGAGCTGGTGGAAAAACACAAGCAGAACATCGACGGGTTCCTGGTCGAGAAACTCAACAACATTCGTTTCCTCGCCAGGACCTTTTCCTTTGAAGAGCTGAGGGACGAATCTTTCCTGGAGGATCAGCTCGAAACGCTTCAGCAGGAACTCGGTCCCGTCTTCGTCGACCTCGGCGTGGTGAACGAGCGGGGCATCCAGGTCGCCTACTCGGGACCCTTCAAACTGGGCATGGCCCTCTATTCGGAGGCGGAGTGGTTCAAGAGGGCCCTGCAGAGGGAGTACTTCATCAGTGATGTTTTTCTCGGGCTGCGAGGACTTCCCCACTTCATTATCGCCGTGCGGGAAACGTGGAAGGGTGAGCGGTGGATTTTGAGGGCCACCATCGACTTCGTGGCCTTCAACACCCTGGTGGAAAATATCCGGATCGGCCGGACCGGCTTTGCCTTCATCCTGAACAGGCGGGGGGAATTTCAAACCAAGCCGCGCTTGGATGTGACTCCCTGTAAAGAAATGTACATGGCGCTCATCGAAGAGGAGAAAGCCGGCAAGAACACGATGCGCATGGTGGAGCGGTGTGACAGCGTCGGGAAAACGGCCATTCTTGTCGCCGATTTTCTGAAAAGCGGAGACTGGATTCTTGTCTTCCAGCAGGATGAGCCGGATGCCTTCGCGGAGATCAAGAAGGCCGTGAGGACCGTGATCCTCATCAACCTTTTCGGCGGCCTTGCCATTCTGTCCATGGCCTTTTTCCTGTCCAGGAGAACGGTGAGGCGGATCGCCGTGGCGGACCAGGAAAAGCAGATTGTGGACGAGCAGATCGTCGAAACAGGAAAGCTGGCCTCCATCGGTGAACTGGCCGCAGGCATCGCCCATGAAATCAACAACCCCGTGGCGATCATGGTGGAGGAAGCCGGGTGGATCGGCGACCTTCTGGAAGAAGAGGAATTCCAGCAAAGCGGGAACCTGGATGAATTCAAGAGGGCGTTGGCCCAAATCAACACCCAGGGGAAACGGTGCAAGCAGATCACCTCCAAGCTCCTCACCTTTGCGCGCAAGACGGACTCGAGAATTTATGATGTGCGGATCAATGAGCTCCTGGAAGAGATGGCGGCCCTTTCCGGCCAGCGGGCCAAGTTCGCCGGCGTGGTCATCCAAACCGATTTCAAGGAAGGCCTGCCCACCCTCCAGGTCTCTCCTTCCGAACTTCAGCAGGTGTTCCTCAACCTGATCAACAATGCCCTGGACGCCATGGAGAAGCGCGGGGGGACCCTGAAAATCAAGAGCCGCATGGAAAGGGACGACGTGGTCGTTGAATTCACCGACAACGGGCCGGGGATTCCCAAAGCCAATTTGCATCGCATCTTCGATCCTTTTTTCACCACCAAACCCGTGGGCAAGGGAACCGGACTGGGCCTTTCCATCTGCTACGGCATCATTGAAAAAATGGGGGGAAAAATCGAAGTGGACAGTGACGTGGATGTGGAAACCACCTTCCGCATTCGGATCCCCCTCCCCGGAGGAAAGAAAGGGTAGGAAGGGGATCGAGAGGCTGTCCGCGAATCATCGAGGCTCTCCTGGGAACGGTCATTGCGAGGGAGTGCAACGACCGACCCGTCCTCCGTAGCATCCATTCTCCGTGGCAGTGCTACTGCGGAGGACGGAGGCTACTGCGGAGGGTGGAAGCAATCTCCTATGTCCCCGCCATCAGGGAGATTGCCACGCTCTCTCCGGTCGCTCGCAATGACGACACGAGGCGATGGGAGGATGGATTCTTGGTTCTCGGACAGCCTGCGAACAGGCAATCAAAAGAAGAAAGGGAAAAAAATGGCTATAGCAAAGGTCCTTTTAGTGGACGACGAGGTGCCCTTTGTAGAGGCCATGACCAGGCGCCTCAAGAAGAGAGATCTCGACGTTTCCGTCGCTTTCAGCGGCAGGGAAGCGCTCGAAAAGCTGGAAAAGGAAAAATCCACGGAAGTGGTCATTCTGGACGTGAAGATGCCGGGCATGGACGGCATAGAGACCCTGGGAGAAATCAAGAAGCGCTTCCCCATTGTGGAGGTCGTCATGCTCACGGGGCATGCCACGGTCGAAACCGCCATTGAGGGCATGAAACGGGGAGCCTATGACTACCTGATGAAGCCCTGTGATATGGAGATCCTTTTGACCAAGGTGAACGAAGCGGCGGCCAGAAAAAGGAAGCAGGAGACCAAGATTATCGAAGCGCGCCTCAAGGAGATCACCCTGAGGCGGACCTGAAAATGAAATCCGCCGAGGCGGATTTCATAAAACGCCCTTTCAGGGCTTCATAGGGTCAAAGAGGGGACTATCTGAAATTCGCGGTCGCGGATTTCATGAGGCCTGACATGGAAGATGCAGGGCAGAGAAAGGATCAAGGGGAGCGGATCAAGTTGCTTCTCGTCGATGACGAGGTGGCGTATGTCAATGTCCTCGCCAACAGGATGGGGCGGAGAAACATCGACGTGGCCAAGGCCTTCAACGGCACGCAAGGGGTCCAGGCTCTCCGGAACCAGGATTTCGACGTCGCCATCCTGGATCTCAAAATGGAAGACATGGACGGGCTGGAGGTCCTTAAGATATTCAAGAAAATGATCCCGGAGATGCCGGTGATCATGCTCACGGGCCATGGCTCCGAGCAGGCGGCCAGGGAGGGCATGGCCTTAGGCGCCTTCGACTATCTCATCAAGCCCTGCGATTTTGAAGACCTCATGAGAAAGATCAACCAAGCCGTGAGCTCAGGGAGGAAAGCGGTATGAGCGGGTTTAAGGTCCTCCTCGTGGATGACGAGGCCGATTTTCTGGACACGCTGGTCAAGCGCATGAAAAAGCGGGAAGTTTCCGCATTCGGAGCGAGCAGCGGAGAGGAAGCCCTCCATTACCTGGATCAGCACGAGGTCGATGTGGTGGTCCTCGACGTGCGCATGCCCGGAATGGATGGGATCGAAACGCTGAGGCAAATGAAGCGCAAGTACCCTCTGATGGAAGTGATCATGCTGACCGGCCATGCGAGCATGGAAGCGGCCATCGAAGGCATGGAGATCGGCGCTTTCGATTACCTCATGAAACCCATCGACATCGATGACCTCATGTACAAGATCGAGGACGCGTACAAGAAAAAGTCGATCCAGGAGACCAAGATCAGGAACGCGAGCGAGGCCCTGCGATCGAATCAGTAATCAGTCATCAGTCATCAGTCATCAGTGATCAGTAAACAGTGATCAGTCATCAGTGACCAGCCGAAGGCCCTGAGCGAAGCCGAAGGGTGGCCAGTAATCAGTAATCAGTGAGAAAGAGGAGGGAAAAAAGCGACCATGAAATTCTTGAGTGAATGGGGACGGTTCATGATGATGGGCGCAAGGGCCCACGCGACATGGGAGATCGAGGTGTCCAACACCATCTTCCGGGACAGGAGGCGCATGCTTTTGCTGGCCCTTCTCCTGATCCCCGCCGTTGTGGGAGGGATCGCTTTTGCGGATGAGATCGGCGGAGAGCTGCCCAAGTTCCTGGGCGGCAAGAAGGCCTACAGCCCGGCCTTCTACTCCACCGGCATCTTCGCGGCCTCGATCCTGATCGGCCTGATCGCCGGTCTGATCACGGGCTGCATCGGCGCAGGAGGAGGCTTTGTCATCGCCCCGGCCCTCATGAGTGCGGGGATCAAGGGCATCCTGGCCGTGGGCACGGACCTCTTTCACATCTTTGCCAAGGCCATCATGGGGAGCGTGATCCACAGGAAACTGGGCAACGTGTCGGTTCCCCTCGCCGCGGTCTTTCTCATCGGCGCCATCATCGGGGCCACGGTGGGCGGGGTCATCAACCGCGTTCTCTACGAGATCAATCCCGTTCTGAGCGACGCCTTCATCACCACCATTTACGCCCTCATGCTGGGGTTCCTGGGTTTCTACGCGCTAACGGATTTTCTCAAGGCGAGCCGGACCATGAAACGGGAAAAGGACTTCCACGGCGCCGGCCAGGGAGCCCACGGAGGCAAAGACGAAGGCGCCGCCATCGGCAATCTTCCCAGGAAGCTCCAGGGGGTCAGGATTCCGCCCCTCGTCAAGTTCGACTATGACTTCACCCCCGGCGGCCGGAGCATCTCCTGGGTCTTCCTTGTCCTGAGCGGGGCCCTGGTGGGACTGACCGCCGGCATCATGGGCGTGGGAGGCGGCTTTCTCACCTTTCCCATTTTTGTGTACATGCTCGGGGTCTCCTCCATGACCACGGTGGGAACGGACATCTTCCAGATCATCTTCACCGCAGGCTATGCCGCCATCAGCCAGTACGCCATCTACGGCTTCATCTTTTACACCCTGGCCATGGGCATGCTCCTCGGATCGCTTTTCGGCATCCAGATCGGGGCCATGGTGACCAAGGTGGTCAAGGGCATCACCATCCGCGGCTTTTATGCCATGGCGGTGCTGGCCGGTTTCGTGAACCGGATCTTCGCTCTTCCGGGCAAGCTCGGGGACATGGAGGTGATCCCCATTTCCAAACAGGCGGGCGCCTTTCTGGAAAACATCGGGATCGTGGCATTCTTCCTGGTGGTGGGCATATTCGGTATCTGGGTCATCGGGACGTTCCTGAAGAACATTCGATTCCTGAAGGGGGAGGTTTAGTCATGGCAGGCAAACCAAAAGAGCTTTATCTGGGTCTGGGTCTGATCATCGGCTTCGCTGTCGTCTTTGTCCTGTTCTTCATGCCCTTGTACAACGGGAAGAACGGGCTCGACTATCTCGACAACCTCTACAACTGCATTTCCAAGGGTTCGGCCTACTACATCCCCAAGGTGAAAAAGGACGTGGCCCAATTCAGCGGAAACCAGGTCGCTGTGACGATCAAGACGGCCGACAGGAAACAGGCGGAGCAGACCGCTTCCCTTTTCAAATCCGCAGGCGCTGAGGTCGCTGTTTCCGAAAGTTCGCTCACCGTGAAAGGGGACCTCGGCAAGATTCTTTCCGCGGCACTGGAGGATTCGGATGCCATGTACCGAAACGACGGCAAACAGGTCAGCGGCAAATACGGCTACGAGGAAAGGCGGGTCCTCTACAATTGGTGGAAGGCTTTCCAGGAGATGGACAAGGACCTTGGGAAGCAGAAGAAGTTCAAAGAGGGAAAAGCCGTCGTCCTGGTGCAACAGAAGGCTCTGGAAGCATCCTACAATTATTATCAGATCCCAGCGCAGAGCATCGGCGAGCGCTGGGGCACCGTGATGTTCTCCCTGTTCTTCTATGTCGTCTACACGCTGTGGTACGGATTTTCCATCCTTTTCATGTTTGAGGGCTGGGGCCTTAACCTGGGCCATTAGGTCCCACGCTCACATTCCGGGAGGCCGAAGGGAGATCCAGGCCCTTTGGCCTTTTTTATCTCACCCCGGCGGGTTATGATTGACTCAAGAAATCCCCCATGCCCCCGTCCGACAACGACTATCCCCTCCCCTGGCGGGAGGGGATAAAGGGGAGGGGGAGTTAAGGTTGTCGGACAGCTTCTCGAAGGGGATTTTCACAGGTAGGGTAAATCCATGGGCCTCGTTGATTTTGTCAGGAAAACGATTCTGAGAGTGCAGGAAGAGGAACTCGGGAGCGCCGACGAGCTGCGCGTTGCCTTCAAGGACCGCTACCACGCGTTCAAGCTCCTCCTGAACGCCAACAACAAGGCTCTGGAAACCATGGCGGAAATGGAGGAGGCCCTGAAAGGGACCTACCCCTTCGGCATGTCTTTCGTGCGATCGCGCTGCATCAGCGTCTCCACGAGCGTTTTCCAGATCGTCAAGAACATCAATGAGCTGGCCCCGGGGAAATACCGTGTCCTCTATGATCGGTTCAAGGACATCCAAATGAAGATCAATCCCTTCATCCGCTCCAAGGCGGAGTTGAGGGAGGGGCCTCTCGTCATCCCCCTTCATGAGGTGGACAAGACCATGGCGGATCAGGTAGGGAGCAAGACCGCCAACCTGGGTGAGATCGGCAAGAAGACCGGGCTGAAAATCCCGAGAGGCTTTGCCGTCAGCGCTTCCGCGTACGACCGCTTCATGCAACACAACGACCTTCAGGCCGAGATCGACCGCCGCATCCAGTCGGCCACCGTGGACCGCCTGGATGAGCTCTACGCCCTCAGCGCTTCCCTGCAGCAGTTGATCATCGGCTCTCCCCTGCCCGATGAACTGCAAGAAGCCATCACGGAACAGTACCGGGCCCTCGAATCGGAGGCCGGCCCGCGAATCCGGGTGGCGCTAAGGAGCAGCGCCCTTGGAGAAGACCTGCCGGGCACATCCTTTGCCGGCCAGTATCGCTCGGAGCTCAACGTGAGCGGAGAAAATATCCTCCAGGCCTACAAGGATGTGGTGGCGAGCAAGTATGGGATCACGGCCATGACCTACCGGCTGAACCGGGGCATCCGGGATGAAGACGTCGCCATGTGCGTGGGTTGCATGCAGATGGTGGACGCCCGCAGCGGCGGGGTCATGTATTCCCGAAACCCCATCAACATCCGGGATGAAGCGGTGTTCATCAACGCCACCTGGGGCCTTCCCAAGTCGGTGGTGGACGGAAGCGCGGCCACGGATCTTTACATGGTCTCCCGGGGAGACCCCGTGGTGATCCGGGAAAAGGAGATCGCCGTAAAAGAGCAGATGTTCGTCTGTTACGCGGACGAGGGGGTCTGCCGGCTGGACACCACGGGAGAAGAGAGCGCAAAGCCTTCCCTGTCGGATGAGGAAGCCCTGGAACTGGCGAGGATGGCCGTTCGACTGGAGGATTACTACGGCCGGCCCCAGGACATCGAGTGGGCCGTGGACAAGGAAGGAGGCATCGTTCTGCTCCAGTGCAGACCCCTGGAGCAAAAAACCCCGGCAACCGAGGGCGGGGAACCGCGGGAAAACGGAAAAGAGCCCGGCCGGGTATTGCTCAGGGGAGGAGTCACGGCAAGCCGCGGCGCCGGCGCCGGACCGGTCTGCATCGTGAAAAAGGACATGGATGCACTCAAGTTCCCGGAGGGTGCCGTGCTGGTGACGGCCCAGTCCCTTCCCCGGTGGGCCACCCTGCTGAGCCGCGCCGCCGCAGTGATCACGGAGCAGGGGAGCATTGCCGGCCACCTGGCCAACGTGTCGCGGGAGTTCGAAGTTCCCGCCCTTTTCGGTTTGCCCGGTGCAATGGAAAAGCTTGAAAACGACAGGATGGTCACGGTGGATGCGGACGGCCACAGGGTCTACGAAGGCAGGATCGAAGAGCTTTTGGCAAGGGAACACAAAGTCGAAAACCTCATGGCGGGAAGCCCTGTTTATGCGGCCCTTGAAGGGGTCTCGGCACTCATCGTTCCTCTCAACCTGCTCGATCCGGACGCACCGGGTTTCAAGGCGGAAAACTGTAAGACCTTTCATGACATCACGCGGTTCTGCCACGAAAAATCGGTCCACGAGATGTTCCAGTTCGGCAAAAAGCACCGTTTCCCCGAGCGCTCCAGCAAGCAGCTCCTCTGCGACGTGCCCATGCAGTGGTGGGTCCTGAACCTGGACGACGGGTTCGAGGAGGAGGTCGAAGGCAGGTACGTCAAGCTGGAAAACATCATTTCCATTCCCATGCTGGCCCTTTGGGAAGGCATTTCCGTCAAGTCGTGGGAGGGGCCTCCCCCCATGGACGGAAAGGGCTTCATGTCCGTCATGTTCGAGGCTACAACCAACACGGCCCTTGTGCCGGGCATGCGCTCCAATTACGGCAACCGGAACTATTTCATGATCTCGAAGAATTACTGCAGCCTTAACTCCCGCCTTGGGTTCCATTTTTCCACGGTTGAGACCCTCGTCAGCGAAAGGTCCGGTGAAAATTACATCAGCTTCCAGTTCAAGGGAGGGGCCGCGGATTTCGGAAGACGGCACAGGCGGGTCCTGTTCATCAAGGAAATCCTCGACGACTACGGTTTTCGAACCCAGGTCAAGGAAGACACCCTCCTGGCGCGCCTGGAGGACAAGGACATGGAATTCATGAAGGAGCGGCTGAGAGTGCTCGGCTTTCTCACCATCCACACCCGGCAACTCGACATGATCATGGCCAATCCTTCCTCCTTCCAGTTCTACCGGTCCAAAATCAGCAAAGAAATTCAGGAATTACTCAATGTGAAGGAGTAATGGAGTACTCCATTTCTCCAGTACTCCAATCTTCCTTCTTTACATCCTGTAAAAAACACTGACATCGGAAGGGACACGAAGCGCTTGTTCATATGCCACCCCTCTTATAAAGCTCATATTTACGAGACGTTAGCCGAAAAACCTTTCCCGTCCTTTGGCACAAACATTGCCTATGTATAGTTAGCTTCTTTCCCGGGCAGGTCACCCGGCCCCGGAAAAGGCGGTTTTTTTTCAAAAAGTGGCCCATCGGTTTTCCGGAACGGGGCAAGACAGGACCGGTTGCAAAATTTCCCTGTTGTGCTATTTTCATCCCGTCTCGTCCCAGAGTTCGAGGATTCTCTTGGTGTTCCGGCTGACCTTTGCTGCAGGGTCATCGAACAGACCACCGACTCGAGGAGGAAACTATGGCACACACTTCGGCGGCAGGCGGTCCCAGGAATGAACCTTCGGGTTTTTGGGCGAGCAAGCCGGGATACAAGCCCGTGCTGCTGCTTATGGCGATCACGATATTCACCGTGTTGGTCCTCATGCCTCCTCCTCAAAGCATGATCGACATGGTCAGCGCCAAAGATCCCCAGGGTTACCGTCTTCCCTCAGGCGCAAAGACCATCGCCGACGCGATCAACCTCAAGCTGCGGCCCGAAGCGTTCAAAGGGGAAAAGGCCCAGGGTCCCCAGGTGGACGAGGCTCACACCAAGGCAAAACCCCTCCTCACGGCCCGTGAAGTGGCCCAGATGGCCAAGGTCACCCTGTGCATTTTTGCACTCGTCGTGTTTCTCTGGGGCACCGAGTCCCTGCCCCTGGGCGCGACGGATCTCCTGGTTGCGGTAATGCTTTACCTCTTCGCCATCCTTCCCATTGAAGACATCTCCAGGGCCTACATGCAGGATGCGGTTTTCTTCATCTTCGGGATTTTGGCCATCGCCGTGGGGGTGGCCAAAACCGGTCTGGACAAGCGCATCGGGTTGATCCTTCTGAGCAGGATCAAGAGCGCCAAGGGTTTCGCTCTTGTCTTTTTACCTGTCCTGGGGATGTGCGCCAGCTTTCTCTCGGAACACGCGCTGGTCGCCCTTCTGATCCCCGTGCTCATGGGCGTTTACAAGGTGAGCTGCAAAATGTACGGCGTGGAAAAAGACAGGGCTTTAGCGGTTTTTCTTCTCCTGGGAATCTGTTTTGCCGCCAACCATGGCGGCCCCGGGTCCCCTGCCGCCGGAGGCCGCAACGCCATCATGGTCGGCTACCTCATGAGTTACGGAGAAACCATCTCCTTCCTTGACTGGATGAAGTACGGCATGCCCTTTGTTCCCTTGACCGGGATCTTAATCGGCGCTTACATGTACCTGCGCTGCAAGCCCCGTTTCAAGGTCAAGGACATCAACCCGAGCGAGATCGTCAAAGCCGAAGTGGCCAGGATGCCCAAGTTCGGGGGAAAAGAAGCCATGATGGCCGTGATCCTCGTCATTCTGGTCGCTGCGTGGATCATCCTGGGCGAACATTCCGGCTTGGGAGGCCCCACCCTTTACGCGGTCATGGCCATGTTCCTTTGCCGGATCGTCACCTGGGAGGACCTGCAGGAGGGGGTGGCCTTTGACGTGGTCGGCCTTTACGCCGCCGCCTGCGCCATGGGTGTGGCTCTCCGGTTCACCGGAGGCGCCCTGTGGATGGCCATGGCCTTTGTGGACGCGCTTCCTGATTTTCTGGCCAAGGGGGACAATCTCGCCATCGGCGTGAGCCTCCTCACCGGCCTGATGACCAACTTCATGAGCGATGGCGCCACGGTGGCGGCGCTCGGCCCCATCGTCCTTCCCATGGCGACCCTCGCGGATGTGCACGTCTGGAAGATCGGCCTGGCCTGCGCCTTTTCTTCTTCCTTCGCCAACTTCCTCGTGGTGGGCACCCCGAACAACGCCATCGTCTTCGGGATGGGTCGAGACCCTGAAACAGGGCAAAGGCTGCTGGACGTGATGGATTTCGTGAAGTTCGGCGTACCGGTCACGATTCTGGCCTGGCTGGTGCTCTGGTTCTGGACGATCTTCGGCTACTGGCGGTTCATGGCGTGGCCGTGATGGATTGGGCTTGTAACTTTGCCTTATACCCGATTCGACGGCCGGCGCGTCAAGATGATGATGAAGCCCTCAATAAGTCGCCGCTCTGAAAGGACAGCGCGGAAATGAAAGCATCCCTCTACACGGCGCTCAAGAGAAAGATCATCCTCATCACCCTGATCGTCTCTTTTGCGCCCCTTCTCATTCTCGGGGCCACGATCTATTACCAGGCCGCCCAGATGTACCGGACCAAGGTGGAGGAACAGATCGACTACCGGGCCAAGGCCCAGGCCGAAGCCGTGGACCTCTTTCTCAAGGAACGGACAGCCATCCTGTCCGCCATGGCGGACACCCATTCCTACCAGGAACTGGTCGACGAAAGAAACCTCTCCCACCTCTTCCAGGTCATGAACTTGAGGGCAGGGGCCTTTGTGGACCTGGGCGTGATCAACAACGGAGGTCAGCATATCGCCTACGTAGGCCCTTATGACCTGAAGGGTTTGAACTACTATCAGCAGCCCTGGTTCGGGGAAGTGATGAGCAAGGGGATCTACATCAGCGACGTGTACCTGGGTTTTCGGGCCATTCCTCACTTCATCATCGCCGTGCGCCGCCAGGAAGGAGAAAACAGCTGGCTGCTCAGGGCCACCATCGATCCCGACATTTTCGGCGCCATCGTCCGATCCGCCCAAGTGGGAAAAACCGGGGACGCCTTCATCATCAACGGTGAGGGCCTGTACCAGACCCGTCCCCGCTTCGAGGGACAGATCCTCTCCCAGAGCGGCCTGAATCCATCACAATTCGGAGGCAGGACCACGGTCCTCGCCATGGTCGGCTCCCACGGAAAAAAGGTCTACTATGCCGGGAGCTGGCTCAAGAGCGACAAGTGGCTCCTGGTGATCAGCCAGGAATTGACCGAGGAGATGTCCGGTCTTTTCGCCACGAGGAACGTGGTGATTTTTCTCATCACCCTGGGCGCCATCGGCATCATCCTGACCACGATCTTTACAACCCGGCTCGCCGTCAATCGCCTGAAAGATGCGGACGAAAAGATGAATGCCCTGAATGTACAGCTCATGCAGTCGGACAAGCTGGCGGCGATCGGCAAGATGGCCACGGGGGTGGCCCACGAGATCAACAATCCGCTAGCCGTCATTCTGCAGCGCACGGGGTGGATGCAGGACCTCCTGGAAAAGGAGGAGTTTCAGAAGAGCGAGAGCTTCGGCGAGTATCAGACATCGATCAGGAAAATTGAAGAGCACGTGGAGCGAGCCCGAAAAGTGGTTCACAACATGCTGGGCTATGCCCGAAAAATGGAGCCCCGCCTCGAGGACGTGGACGTCAACGCCACGCTGAACCAGACCATCGATATATTGGAAAACTTCGCCCGCATCAACAACATCGACATCCAGACCGATCTGAAACCCGATCTTCCCATCATCGCAGGGGACCAGGCCCAGCTCCAGCAGGTGTTCCTGAATCTCATCTCCAACGCCATCGACGCCATCGGCAAGGAGGGGACGATCGCCATCCAGAGCCTCCGATCCAATGATGAAATCCACATATCCATTTCGGACAACGGCCCAGGGATCCCTGAAGAGCTTCAGACCAAGGTCTTCGACCCCTTTTTCACCACCAAACAGAGCGGGAAAGGCACGGGCCTGGGTCTGTGGATCAGCTACAGCATCATTGAAAAGATGGGGGGCACGATCACGCTCAACAGCAAGCCGGGGGCGGGAACCGCCTTCACGGTGAAAATCCCCGTGGTTGTGCCCGAGAAAAAATAACAGGAATCCGCAGGCCTGCGGATCACAAGGAGGAGGAGGGGAGGACAAACCTATGGACGATTTCAGGGCTCTGATTGTGGATGATGAAAAGGAATTCAGGGAAACCCTGGTCAGTCGCCTTCAAAAGAGGAACATCGACACGACCTGCGTCGCCAGCGGCGAGGAGGCCCTGAAGCTGATGAAGGCCAAACTCTTCGACGTGGTCGTCCTGGACATCAAGATGCCGGGCGGCATGGACGGGATCGAGGCCCTCAGGGAAATGAAACACATTCAGCCTCTTGCCGAGGTGATCCTGCTCACGGGACACGCCTCTGTCGAAACCAGCATTGAAGGCATGAAGCTCGGCGCCTTCGACTATCTCCTGAAGCCGGTCAGGCTGGAAGAGCTCCTCGCCAAGATGGCCCAGGCCTTTGAAAAGAAAAACGTTCACGATCAGAAGATCCGCGCAGCCAGGATCAAGGAGCTGATGCGCTTTCCGGGAAGGGTCCTCGAGGAGGAAAAAGACAAAGGAAAGTGAAAGAGAACCGTTACGCAACCCTGAGAAGGCTCATCCTGGCCATCATGCTTCTGGTGCCCTTTGTTCCCTTTATCCTCGTCCTGGCCATCGGGCACTACTATTTCACGACCTCCCTGGAAAGCACGGCCGTGGCCAGCATGAAGCGCATCGTGGGCGACCACCGCCAGATGATCGAGTCTTTCCTGAGAGAAAGGAAGGCGGATCTGGAGTTTATCGTCAACTCTTACAAGTTTGAGGCGCTTGCCGATCCCCAGGAACTGTACAAAGTCTTCACCCATCTTCAGGAGAAGTCGGTGGCCTTTGTGGACCTGGGCATATTCAACGAGGAAGGCATCCACGTGGCCTATCATGGCCCTTACAGGCTGGTGGGTAAGGATTACAGCCAGGAAGACTGGTTCAAACAGGTGTTGAGGCAGGGATATTATGTGAGCGACATTTTCCTCGGATACCGCAGGATTCCCCATTTTATCATTGCCCTGGCCGGGGAGGATGAAGGGAAGCCGTGGGTCATCCGCGCCACCATCGACACCTACATGTTCACCGACCTGGTGGAAAAGGTGCGCATCGGGAAGACCGGTGAAGCCTATATCCTGAGCCGGGAAGGCATTTTCCAGACGGAGCGGCGCTCCGGTGGAAACCTCATGGCCAAAGACCCGGACGGCATCGTGCAGCCCGCACCCCACGATGAGATCAGGACTTTCGTCAAGGAAGATTCGAAAGGGGAAGCCTACCTCTATGCCACCACATGGCTGAAAGACAAGGAATGGATGCTCGTGGTCAGGCAGGAAGAAGCGGATGCCTTCAGGGCCCTTCGGTCCGCCTCCTACATGATCATTCTTGTCAGTCTCATCGGCGGCGCCTTGATCGTGGCCGTAGCTTTTTACGTCACCGGGCAGATCATCCGGCGGATGGAGAGCATCGACACGGAAAAAGACCGCCTCGGGCAGCAGCTCGTCCGTGCCACCCGACTGGCGGAGCTCGGTCAAATGTCGGCCGGCTTTGCCCACGAGATCAACAATCCTCTGCAGATCATGAAGTCCGAACAGACCCTCATCGACACCATCTTCTCGGACATGAAAAGCCGGGGCGACCTGAAGGAGTCGGAAGACCTCAAAGAACTGGAAGACTCCATGGCCCAGATCAAGCTTCAAATCGATCGATGTGCCAAGATCACCCAGGCCATTCTCAAGTTCGGAAGGCAAAGCGAGCCGGTCATCAAAGACGTGGACCTGGTGAGCTTTATCCCGGATGTGACGGCCATGGTTGCGAAAAAGGCCGCCGTGAACGGAATCGCCCTGAGGGAAAACATCGCCGAGAGCACGCCCGTGATCCATGTCGATCCCTCCCAGCTCCAGCAGGTCCTCGTGAACCTTTGCAACAACGCCATGGACGCGATCATCGAACGTCACGGTTCTCAGGGAGGAGAGCTGTCCATCACGGCGACCCCGGAGGAGGACGGAAAAGTGAGGATTTCCGTCAAGGACAACGGAGTCGGCATCAGTCCTGAAAACCTCAAGAAGGTTTTCACTCCCTTTTTCACCACCAAGCCGGTCGGGCAGGGGACCGGACTGGGTCTTTCCGTGTGCTTCGGCATCGTGGACAGCATGGGAGGCGTCATGGAAGTCGAGAGCGAGAGAGGCGTGGGCACGACGTTCACCATTCGCCTTCCCGCGGCAGCGTAGGAGGATTCACCACAGAGGCACAGAGCGCACGGAGAAGATCAGGTCTTTCTTTTTTCCCGATGATTCATCGAGAAAAAAGAAAGAGCTGCCTCTGTCTGAGGCAGAATATCTTGGCTTCAGGGACAGGAGTTGTGGACTTGATGAAAGAGCAAATGAACCCCGAAAACGAGACGGATAATCTCCGCCGAAGGCGGACGAGGAACTTGCCCATTCGCGGTATCTCCCGCGAATGGGCAAAGGCTCTTTTCTCCGCGTCCTCTGTGTCTCTGTGGTGAAAACATTATTCCGGAGGGGGAAAATGGAAAAGATGAAAATGATGCTGGTGGACGACGAGGAGCGGTTTCTCGAAACCACCAAGAAACTGTTGTCCCGAAAGGGATATGACGTCCTGACCGCTGCGAGCGGATCGGATGCCCTGGACCTGCTCATGAAAGAAAGAGTCCACGTGGTGATCCTGGATGTCAAAATGCCGGGAATGGACGGTGTCGCCACATTGAAGGCGATCAAGAACCGCTATCCCATGGTCGAGGTCATCATGCTCACGGGCCATGCCACGGTGGAATCCGCGGTGGACGGCCTGAAGTCGGGCGCAACGGACTACCTCATGAAGCCCGCGGACATCGATGATCTGATCAAGAAGGCCGAGGAAGCCTTTGCCAAGAGGCAGGTCATCGAGGAGAAGATCCGGGTGGCCCAGGCGAGGATGTCCATGAGGACTCCCCTGGAGATCCTGAGAGATACGAAAGGGGACTAGTATCATGTGGCATAAATTGTGTGTCGTTTTTTGGCGATTCAATCCATGCGAAAATTGAAAATCTGATGGATTCTCTAAATTCGAAATTCGAATATCGAAACTCGAAACAAATTCGAATGATCAAAATAGAAATGGCCAATACAGAAGAGAACCTGGTTTAGTTGCGGTTTGTTTTGGATTTTGGACATTGTCGTTTTGAGATTGTTTCGTATTTCGATATTCGGATTTCGGATTTTGGCGAGGGGCTACACCAGCAAATCATGCCCTCTGGGCTTAGACCAAAGCCGGGCCCTCTGGACCCGGATTTTTAACCTTCGAGTCTTTTATTGTCTAAAAAACCTTTCTTCAAGAAGGGGGCAGGGATCATGGCAGGCAAAATCAGGGTGCTCATGGTGGATGACGAGGAACAGTTCCGTGCGACAACCTCGAAGATTCTCACAAGAAAGGGGTATGCAACCACGATGGCCGGCAGCGGCGAGGAGGCGATCGAGGTTCTCAGGAAGAATCCTCAGGACGTGGTGATCCTCGACATCAAGATGCCCGGCATGGACGGCCATCAAACCCTGGCGGAGATCAAAAAGATCGATGCCGACATTCCGGTGATCATGCTGACAGGGCACGGGGCCCTGGACTCCGCGAAAGAATCCCTCAAGCTGGGCGCGGTCGACTACCTCAGCAAACCTTGCGAGATCGACCTCCTGGCCGCCAAAATCAACGATGCCCACGGCATGGCGAAAAAAGGAATCCGGGAAGAAAAGAAGGCCGGGGATATCATGATTCCCCTCGAGGAGTACACGACCATCGAGGCGGACAGCACGGTCAAGGAAGGGATCGAAAAGCTGAAAAAATCTTTCGAGAGCTTTACGTCCACGAGCAAGGTCATGGAAACGGGGCACCGCTCCATCCTGGTGTTCGACCGCAAAGGTGGGCTCGCAGGCATCCTCAGCATCCTCGACCTCATTGCGGCCATCAGGCCGGCCTACCTCTCGGCCCCGAAGCCTTCCATGGCCGACGCCCTCCAGTATTCCCCCATGTTCTGGACCGGCCTGTTTACCACCCAGGCCAAGGCTCTGATAAACAAGAAAATCGGAGATATCATGTCGGATCCTCCTCCCACCATCGAGGAGGAGGCGAACCTCATGGAAGTCGCGGACATGATGTTCACCACCAGGGCGAGAAGGCTGGGGGTGACGAAAAAAGGTAAAGTGGTCGGGGTCGTGAGAGAGCAGGAAATCTTTTTCGAGATTGCAAGGATCGTTCTGGAATCGTAGTGAGCGAGGTTGATCATGGCGGAGACGAAGAAAAAGGCTACGGGTTATGACAAATATGTGAACTGGAAGCTGTTCATCATCCCTGTCGCGCTCTTTTTCATGGTCCTTATCATGCCGACGCCTTACGGCATGAAGGATGTGGGAACGGAAGTGAAGGTGGGACCGAAGGCCGTCGTCAACTTCATCACCATGGAGCTTTTCAATGAAAAGAGCGCGGCCGTCACGCAGTGGCAACTCCTCGTCGCCCAGATCGCGGAGAGAAACATGAGGATGGGCGCTCTTTCAAAGCAGCGCTTCCTTCAACGAAATATCAACTGGGCCAAAAAGTACGACATTCCCGTGGACGCGGACAACTTCAAGAGGGCCCAGGAATTCGTCAAGGACCGGGTGAGCGACGAGGCCTTCCTGACCATGATGCAGCGGGCCGCCCAGCTCCGAAGCAAGGATTTGAAATACGAGCTGCTCTCCGGCGACGACAGAAAGCTCGCGGACAAAGGGACGTGGCACATCAAGGCGGCCATCGCCATGGTCGTCTTCGTCGTCTTCTGCTTCATGACGGAGTGCATTCCCTTGCCGGGAGTCTCTTTCTGCGTGGGCCTCATCCTTGTCTTCACGGGCGTGGTCACGAGGCAGGAAGTGGCCATGCTCTACTGGGACGATGCGGTGTGGTTCATCATGGGCAGCCTGATGTTCGCCGCCGCCTTCGTCAAGACCGGGGTGGACAAAAGGGTCTGCCTGCTCATGTTCAAGCGGTTGGCCGTTCCCAACGTGCGGTGGATCACACTCATCTTTTTCATTGTCATCGCTCCCCTGGCCGCATTCATATCGGATCACGCTCTGGCCGCCATGTTCCTTCCCATCGGCATGCTCCTTTACCAGAACAGCCTCACCGACGAGGTGATGGAGGACAAGGAACTGGCCAAGATGCTGATGATCACCATTGCCATGGCCTGCAACATCGGGGGACCGGGGGCGCCCTCGGGCGGGGCGAGGAACGTGATCATGATGACCTACCTGAACGACATGTTCGGGATCGACATCGGATATTTCCAGTGGGTTACCTACTGCATGCCCTTTCTGATTCTGATGATTCCCCTCTCCTGGATCATGGTCAACTGGCGGTTCAAGCCGCAGATCAAATCCCTTGCCCCTTCCATGAAATTCCTGGAGGCCCAGATCGGGCGCATGGGCGGATGGAACCGGGAACAGATCTGGGCGACCATCATCTTCGTGGTCATGGTCTTCGGCTGGTTCACGGAAAAAACTTTCTATGACATGGGGATCCTTCCCGTCAGGCTGGGAATCGGCGTGATCGCCATTGCAGGCGCCGTGGCTTACATCTTTGCCGGCGTAGTCAACTGGAGGGATTACCACGAAAAGGTGGACTGGGGCGTGGTCTGGCTCTATGCAGGGGCGATCATCTTCGGCCGCACCCTGGACAGTACGGGCGCCGCATACTGGCTGGCAAGATCGGTGGTGGAGGGGCTGGCTCCCCTGGGCATGGATGCGGGGTTGCCTCTTCTCATGACCTCCAACGGGATCACGGCGGTGATCACCAACCTCATGGCCGACGGCCCGGCCGCGGCCGCGGTGGGACCCATTTCTCTGAACATGGCCGGCCTGGCCCATCCGGGAACCACGTTTCTTCCCTTCATGGCCATGGCTACGGCGATCGCTTCTTCCTTCGCCTACTGCCTGATCATCGGAACGCCTCCGAATGCGATCGTCTATGCGAGCGGGTACCTGGAAGCCAGGGATTTCCTGAGGGTCGGGGTTCCCATGTGGTTCCTGGCCAACATCGTTATCCTGGTGCTGACAGCCGTTTACTGGGGCGCAAGAGGGTTCGGCAGCCTGCCGGGATTCTGAACCGTACCCATCCGGTCATGCCTTCCCTGTTATCCAAACCAGCCGATTCACCACAGACAGTCCCCTCCCCTGGCGGGAGGGGATAGAGGGGAGGGGGAAGGAGGAGGTGAAAGACAGTCAGGACTCGAAAATGGAGGAGCCGAAAAAACAAAAGGCCTTTCACCAGGAAAAGGGCATTACCTATTTCAGCCGTAAAACGGAGAGAACCCTGTTCTTTGTCCTCACCCTCGTCATGCTCGCCTGGGGTGTGCTGGAGATGCTGGGCTGGGTTTAGGGTTTCACCGCAGAGACCGCAAAGACCGCAGAGCAATATATGTTTTTTCCTCTGTGATCTCTGCTCACTCGGCGGTGAGTTGATGCCTCATCGGAAAAGGATAGGATGACCGGATCAAAAAGCTTTTCCCTTCAGGACTACTTCAAAACCCTTACGGCTGTGTGGTTTTCACCCGGCCGGTTCTTCAGCGATCTCGCTGAATTTTCACGCCTTGCCCGGCCTTTCTTTTTTCTCCTTCTTTCCAGTTTCTTGTTCGCGGCAGGGAACCTGCTCTATCTTCGTGAGCGCGTTCTCCTGAAAATCGCCGTCCTTTTTCTCAATGCGGTGGCCATGCCCTTTATTGCTTCAGCCTTCGGGTACCTGGTGATGACCATGATGATGGGAAAGCGGGCAAGCTATCGCAGGCTTTTCTCGGTCTATGCCTTTTCCTCCGGGGCGACGCTCCTTCTTGCCTGGCTTCCCTTTTCACTCTGGTTCGTCGAGATCTGGAAGTGGGTCCTCATCGGCGTGGGCATGGTCAAGGGGTGCTCATTCAGGCCCCTTCAAGCCGGTGCGGTGATTGCCCTTTCCATGATCATCCTGGTCCTTTTTTTCTGGTCTCTCGGCCCGGTGATCCTTTGGTTCAAATCATAAAATCCGCAGGAGCAAATTTTGATTTGCTAAAACCCAAGAAAATGAGCATGGTGTTTCGTTATGGATTCGGAACGTCGCCCCAGAATAGCCGGCAAAGTGCTCGTCATCGTATCGGTCACGGCCGCCCTCTTTCTTGCCGCGGGGCTCGCGCTCGGGCTCTGGTCTGCACGGGAGATGCGGGAGGAGGTGGCGGAGCAATTCAATCAGCAGCAGTTGGTCATCGCTCGGCACGTGTCCTTGTTGATCGAGAGGCAGATCCTGTTTCTCAAGAAGGAGATCCTTCTTTTAAAGGAGCAGTGCCCGCCGGAGGCTTTTGACGCGGAAGCCGTTGAAGATGCCGTCCAGAGGACCTTCCAGCGTGTCCTGGAAAGCGGCGTGTGGAAGATACAAGTCGTGGATCTGAACAAAGGGCGGGAGTACGTTTTCATGCCCTTCAGACACTGGACGGTCAAAGAGCTGCCCGAGCAAAGGCCGGACATCCTGCCCCCTCACCGTGAACCCGGCCCGGAGAGAGTTTGGGTTTCCGACACCCAAATCAAGCCCCACGGCATCGGCCTTTTCCTGGGGACCCCCCTGCAAGGGGAGAACCCGCCCTTCCTCCTCTTTCACCTCAACATCGCCTGGTTCCTGAACCCTTTCCTGCGAGACATCCGATCGGGCAAAACCGGCTATGCGTGGCTCATTGACGGGAAAGGAAATTTCCTGTACCACCCCAACACGGATTTCATCGGCAAAAGCGCTCTTGAAATCAGGGAGGAAGCTTACCAGGGTATCCCGCTGGGCATGATCAATTTCATTCAACGGGAGAAAATGCTCGAAGGGCAGGCAGGCAAGGGCTGGTACTTCTCGGGATGGCACAGGGGGATCACGGGACAGATCAAGAAGCTGATCGCCTATGGCCCTGTCATGCTTTCAGACAGCCCTCTTCAGAGGTGGTCCGTGGCCGTCGTGGCGCCCATCTCGGAAATCGAGGGAACCGTCCACCGTGGTTATTTGCGGCAGTTTTTCCTTCAGGGCCTCGTGATCATGGTCATTTTCCTGGGAGCGGCAGCCTTGCTTTTTTTCGAAATGAAGTGGTCGAGAACCCTGGAGACCCGGGTCAACCAGCGAACAGAGGCGTTGAAGAAGTCGGAAGAAAAATACCGCTCCCTGGTGGAAAGCGCGGAGGATTTCATCTTCACCGTGGACAGGGATGGCAATTTTCAGTCCATGAACAGTTTCACCGCGAGTTTTTTCGGAGGCCGGGCCGAGGAATTCCTCGGCCGGGGGCTTTCCTCCCTCTTTCCTGAAAAAGTGGCCGGAGAACAGCTCAAGCTTGTGAAACTGGTGCTCAAGGCGGGGAAAAGCGTCAGGGATGAGTTCGAGATCGACCTGGGTGAGCACAAGACGTGGATCAGCGCCAACTTCATGCCTCTGAAGAACGAAGAAGGGGAAGTCAGCGCCGTCCTTTGTATTGCAAGGGACATTACGGAAAACAAGAACCTGGAAAGGCAACTCATCAATGCCGAAAAACTGGCCTCCATGGGGACCCTGGCGGCCGGCGTCGCCCATGAGGTGAACAATCCCCTGGGCGTCATTCTGGGTTTTTGCGATCTTTTGCTGAGGAAACAGGACAAGGATTCACAAGCCTATGAAGACCTGAAGACCATCGAAAGGCAGGGCCTTCACTGCAAGCAGGTGGTGGAAAACCTGCTCAGCTTCGCCCGCCTCGGTGAAGGAGAGGCGGAATATGCGGATGTGAATCAGTGCATCGAAGAGATCGTGAAGGTGGTCAAGCACACCCTCGAGATGCACAACATCGAGTTGGACCTCTCTTTGACGGAGAGCCTTCCCCCGGTTGTGGGCGATCCCCGCCAGCTCCAGCAGGTATTCCTGAACCTGATCAACAATTCCGTATCCGCCATGCCTGACGGAGGGACTCTCAGGATCCGCGCTTCCCTCGAAAGGGCCACCCGGAGGGTGGTGGTCCAGGTGGAAGACGACGGGATCGGGATCAAGGCGGAACACATGGATCGCATCTTCGAGCCTTTTTTCACCACCAAGCCGGAGGGAGAGGGAACCGGTTTGGGATTGTTCGTGAGTTATGGTATCATTACCAAGTTCGGCGGAACCCTTGATTGCTCGAGCCATCATGCGACGTCACTGAAGCCCAGGGGTACCACCTTTACCATCAAGCTCCTGACTCAGAGCTGAAATGAGGGTTCAGGGTTGAGAGGTTCAGAGGTTCAGGGTTCAGAGGTTCAGGGTTCAGGGGTTCAGAGGTTCAGAGGTTGAGAGGTTCAGAGGTTCAGGAGGGATGAAAAAACCTCTTCTCCGGGCTCTGAACACGGTCATAGACCTGAATGTCCCTTTCGGTGGTTCTCCTGGGCAGTGCAAAGAAGTTTTTCCTGAACACTGAACACTTCCATCGCAAAAGGGGAGGCAGAGGGGATTTCAAAGAATGCCTGTTCCTTACAGAAAAAGCCTGAAGCATAGTGCACGACGATTGCGCAGGAATATGACGGACAGCGAGAAAAGGCTTTGGTCACGACTTCGAGGCAAGCAGTTCTTGGGTGTGCAATTTTACCGGCAAAAGCCAATTGGTGATTACATCGTCGACTTTTATGCTCCAAGGGCCAAGATCGTTGTAGAGGTGGATGGATCGCAGCACATGGAGGCGATGGAAGCAGAGAGAGACAAACGCCGTGACGAGTTTCTGGGGCGGTTAGGTCTGAAGGTGATGCGGTTTAACAGCAGGGAAGTGCTGGAGCAAACAGAAGCTGTAGTAGAGATGATACTAAGAAGCATGAGCGAATCGATAAATAAAGAAATCCCCCTCGATCCCCCTTTTTCAAAGGGGGAAGATCAAAGAGAGGCGTGAGATTAGATCTCTTCCTTTTTCAAAGGGGGAAGACCAAGGGGTGACCCCGGATCAAAGTTCCCCCTTTGGAAAAGGGGGACAGGGGGATTTGCACAAAGAAAGATGATCTCCTCTCTCTTTTTCAAGAGGGGAAGACCAATGGGTGACCCCGGATCAAAGTTCCCCCTTTGAAAAAGGGGGACAGGGGGATTGAGACGAAGGCGGCACAGAGAGGATTTCAGGGATGCCCGGAAGAATATTGATAGTCGACGATGAGAAGGACATGCTGGCCCTTCTGAAAAGGATCATCTCGGAGGAAACCGAGCACGACGTCATGACGGAGACCGACCCCGTCCATGCTCTGGAGATGTTCAAAGAAAAGGCCTTCGATCTTGTCATCACCGATTTGAAGATGCCCAAAATGGACGGCATCAGGCTGCTCCAGAGCGTCAAGAAGGTGGCCCCGGATGTTTCGGTGGTCATCCTCACCGCCTTCGCGACGATTGAAACCGCGATCGAGGCGATCCGAAAAGGGGCCTACGACTACATCACCAAGCCTTTCAGGAGGGAGAGACTCCTTCTCACCGTGGAAAAGGTGATGAAGTGGCAGGAAATGGTCAGAGAGAATCAGTCCCTCCGCCAGGCTCTCGCGGAAAAAGGAAGTTCTTCTCTTCTCATCGGCTCAACGTCCGTCATGAAGGAGCTTCTCGAAAGAGTCAGGCAGGTGGCCCCCACCATGGCCACCGTGCTGATCACCGGCGCGAGCGGAACGGGCAAGGAACTCATCGCCAGGGCAATCCATCAGCACAGCCTGAGGGCCGGCAGGAAATTCATCACCGTCAACTGCACCGCCATTCCTGAACAGGTCATCGAGAGTGAACTTTTCGGCCATTTGAGGGGATCTTTTACCGGGGCCTGGAAGGACAAGCGGGGGCTCGTGGAAGAAGCCAATGAAGGGACCCTGTTCCTCGATGAAATCGGGGATCTGAATCCCAACATGCAGACGAAGCTGCTCCGGCTTCTGCAGGAAGGGGAGTACAAGCCTGTGGGGAGCGTGAATACCAGGAAAGCGGACATCCGGTTCATCGCCGCCACCAATCACAATCTAAAGGCCGACATCAGCGAGAAGAGGTTCAGGGAAGATCTTTACTACCGCCTCAACGTCATTCACATCGAGCTGCCGACCTTGAAAGAGAGGAAACAGGATATTCCTCTCCTCAGCTATCATTTCTTGCAGAAGTATGCTCAGGTCAATCAGAAGGATGTTCAGGAGATCTCACCCGAGGCCATGGAGGCCCTCGTTTCCAGGGATTACCCGGGCAATGTGAGGGAACTGGAAAACATCATCGAGCGGGGCGTCATTTTCTGCAATTCGGGGACGTTGACGCTCAAGGATCTTTACCTGGATGCGGACGGAGAGCCGCTCTACCCCCATGTCAACGAGGAGGTGGCACGGCTTTCGTTCAAAGAAGCCAAAGACAAGATGATCAGCCTCTTTCACAACCAGTACATCATGTCTCTCCTTCGTGAAAGCGGCGGCAACATCAGCAAAGCGGCGGAGACGGCAGGCATTCAGAGGCAATATCTCCATCGGCTCATGAAAGAGGCGGGGATCGAAGCGGATCAGTTCAAGCAGAAGGCCGAATGAAATCCGCTGACGCGGATTTCATTCGACGCCCCTCCGGGGCTCTAAGAGAGAGGGTTCTTGCTGTTTTCTCCCCGCGTTACAATATTCTTTGCTTCCTGACCGCTGATCAATGGCCTCTGCCCTGCAGGCCGACTTTCTGAAAGGCGTCGTCAAGGCGGATCATTCCAACCGGTCTTTTGTTTCTTGTCACGGCAATACACTTCAGATTGTTGCTGACCATGAGCCGAATGGCATCAGTAATCCTTTCACCCATCTCCACGCAGGGGTCCAGCGGAACGCCTTGTTCGTAGGGTAGCAGGATCTCATCAACTCTTTGACGTCTCATGGTTTCCCCAAGGAGCGTTCAGGTTTTTGCCCGCCTCGCACCGCCGCCGAAGCGGCTATGGCACGCAGGAGGCTGGCAGCGCCGAAGGCGACCAGGGTTCAGTGTTATGAGTTCAGAAACGATCATGATGTAAGCATCCAAGCTTCAATGAACTGAATGCTCTGCAAGAGAGGTGCCATGCAGGAGCCCGTCTTTTTATGGCCTGTTGAGCGGCGCATTCCGGGACCTCACGCCACATGGTATACATAGGCCTGGCCCTTAGGCTGAATAGGCCTTCAGAGTGCACCACGTTTGGAGCCCAGCCCTTTCCGCCGCCTCTCTCCCGTAACGGTGTCACCGGCCGGTACCGAAAGCGCGGCGTTGATGTCATCTTCACGGAGACAGTTGGTCCGCCGATACGATCGATTTCACTCTACCGCGATAGGAAAAGCGGTCGCATGTCCTCACGTTCTTCTGTCTTTTCCATATCTTGACAACGATGAATCGAAGTCATCCTCCATGTGGCATGCATCTTGAAGGCTTCCCTGACAGGCATGTCGAAGTATGGTTTTTGGCTGCTAAATTGTGCCAATCCAATCATCGCGGAACCAAGGAGGCTTGTATGGAACAGAAAGTGGATAAGAAAATGGGATGGGAGATTGCCCGTGACGTTGAAGCGACCAAGAAGACCATGGGAGAGCGGGCAAAGCTTTCAGGTGAACAGGCCAAGTCTTTTTTTAAGTATTTGATCGTGTTCGGGATCCTTTTTGTGATTGCCTGGTGGCTGGCAGGGAACCCCTTCGAGTTCACCCAGAGACTTCCCTCGGAGTTCGTGAAGGCGAAAGGCTGGGTGGGTACGGACAACTGGACCATCGTGTGGTGGGTGGTGATCCTCTGCGCTGTTTTCGAGTACATGGACTCGGCAGGCGGCATGGGTTACGGGACGGCCCTGACCCCGCTCCTGCTCGTGGCCGGATTCGACCCCAAGCAGGTCGTTCCCCTGGTCATGATCACGGAAATGGTGACCGGGCTCGTTGCCGGCATCATTCACGGTGAGTTTGAAAACGTCGAATGGAAGCTGAGGCCCATGAATGAAACGACCAAGCTCGTGCTTCTGGTGGCTGTCACGGGCATGCTCGCAACCATGATTTCCGTGAGCGCAGTCTACAAGATATTTACCGTGCACAAGTTCTGGATCAAGCTCTACGTGACGGTGCTTCTGATCGTCATGGGTATCTGCTCCGTGCTGACTGCCAAGACATACGTGAAGTACAGGCGGAACCTCATGTGGATCTTCGCCTTTGTGGGCGGCTTCAACAAGGGCGTGGGCGGCGGCGGCTACGGCCCGGTGATCACGGTGGGCGGCCTGCTTGCGGGCGTGCCGGTGAAAAGCATGGTGGCGGTCACCTCTATCGCCGAGGGTCTGACGTGTGTGGCCGCGGTGGTGATGTGGTTTGCCCTGTTGAGTACCGGCGTGGTCGTCGATTACATGCTGCTGCCGAGCTTCGTCATCGGCACGATTCTTGCCGCCGTGGGGGCACCCTACACGACCCGGGTAATCCCGGAGAAATTCTGGAAGTGGGCGGTTCCCATATACTGCTGCATCCTGGCGGCCTATTCCTTCTACAAGATCTGGCCCGACATCCAGAAGCGGCTGTTGAGCTAACCCTTGCCTGATTCCGTGCTGAGTTCCCTCTCCCCCAAGGGGGGGAGGGGCAGGGTGAGGGGGGTATTATCCGAGCCAAGGGAATAGAAAAAGATTTGACAGAAACGGGCGTGTTGTTATGATAAGCGACGTGAGTCTTTACGAACAGGAAAGCCTTTTCAGCCGGTGGTGGAACAGCCGGACCTTTATCCAGAAACGGCTGATCCGTTTCTGCCTCTCCATGCTGGTCATGGTCCTCTGTTTCCCGCTTTATTATCTCGGCCTTTTCGGGGGTGTCGAGGGACCGCTCAATCCTGCCAGGATCGGTGAGTCCCTGGCCGGGATGGGAGTCACCAGGACTTATTCGGCCGTGTTCTTTATCACCCTTCTGATCATCGCCGTTTCCTGGAACTGGATTTTCAACCTGGTGAGCTACCTTGCAGGGGCGCGGTTGACCTGCAACAAGCTGGACGATGAGGGAAAGCCGTGCGGGGCCCGTGCCGAGAGAAGGAAAGCGGTGCACAAGAAGACCGGAGAAAGGGTTTCCCAGTATGTCTGTTCCGAGGGTCACAAGCGGCCTGAAGCCCATTTTCACCCGGTTCAGAAAGGGACTTTCAGCCACACCCTGTGGGTGATGGCTTCAATCTTCTGCGTCATCGTGTTATTCATGTCGTAAATGGAAGGACAGGACTGCCGAGTCTGCTGCCGCATCCCGGAAACACCTGATCATCTCGACCTTTTCTCTTTATCCTGAAGGGAGGCAATTTTCAAGGTGCCCGGAAGATTGATGAACTCGCAGGAAGTCCTCCAGGTCGTCACTCCCGCGCAGGCAGGAGTCTAGAATACCTTGAAAAGACTGGATTCCCGCCTGCGCGGGAATGACAACAAAGACCGATTTTCGACTTGTTACGAGTTCATTAAGACTCGGAACCGGCGGAATGAAACCACAGGAGGGCCATTCTTATGGCGGAGGAAGTTTACCACTGTATCGCCCATGACGAGACGGCGAACCGTCTTCAAACCCACATCGAAAAAGGGCTGAGCGGCAAAGAGGTCGAGAAGAGAATCAGGGAACATGGGTACAACGAGCTGACGGAGAGGCCCCGACCCGGGTTTCTCAAGATGCTGCTCGATCAGTTCAACAATTTTCTGGTCATTATCCTGATCGTGGCAGCGGTGGTGTCGCTGCTCCTGGGCGAGTATGTGGACGCCATCGCCATCATGGTCATCGTGGTCATCAATTCGGTCGTCGGAGTGATCCAGGAGTCCAAGGCCGAGCAGGCCCTTGCCGCGCTCAAGAAGATGGCCGCTCCCAATGCCCAGGTCATCCGGGACGGTCACCAGCAGATGATTCCGTCCAGAGACCTGGTGCCCGGCGACATCGTGCTCATCGAGGCGGGCAATTACGTGCCTGCGGACATGCGGCTCGTTGAGAGCCACAACCTCAAGATCGAGGAAGCGTCTCTGACCGGCGAATCGGTGCCGGTCGAGAAGGTGGCGGCGGTCGTTCTGGACAAGGAGATCCCTCTCGGGGACAGGAAGAACTCTGCATTCATGAGCACCCTGGTGACCTACGGCCGGGGCAAGGGCATTGTGACCGGGACCGGAATGCACACCCAGATCGGAATGATCGCGGACATGCTCCAGTCCTACGAAGAGGAGGCGACTCCCCTCCAGAACAAACTGGATCAACTGGCCAAGGTGCTCGGCATCGGGTGCCTTTCCATTTGCGCCGTCATCTTCATCTGGGGTGTCATTCGCGACACCCATCCGGGGATGATCTTCACGGACGGCTTTTTCGCCTATCTCTCCGCGGAGAAGAAAGACATCGTCAATCTCTTCATGACGGCCGTGAGCCTGGCCATTGCCGCGGTCCCGGAAGGTCTCCCCGCGGTGGTCACCATTTGTCTGGCCCTGGGCATGCAGAGGATGATCCGGCGTCACGCGCTGATCCGGAAGCTCCCTGCCGTGGAGACCCTGGGGTGTGCGACCGTGATCTGCTCGGATAAGACAGGAACCCTGACACAAAACGAAATGACGGTCGTCCAGGGCTGGGCCGGCGGCAAGCGGTTCAAGGTTTCCGGGGAAGGCTATAGCCCTGTGGGACAGTTTTCCATAAATGACCGGCCCTTTGACCCCCTCCAGGACCTGGGGGCCTCCCTGCTGCTCCACGGCGCGGTGCTCTGCAACGACGCCAAGCTGGAGGAGGGCGAAGCCGACAAGGGGGAGAAAGCCTGGCGCATGATCGGCGATCCCACGGAAGGGGCCATGGTCGTGGCTGCGGCCAAAAGCGGACTTTGGAGAGAGAAACTTGAAGCCTTTGTGCCCAGGGTTTCCGAGATTCCCTTTGACTCGGACCGCAAGTGCATGACCACCCTTCACCGGCCCAAAGAAAAGGATTTCCTGAAGTCCGCCGGCGGCGCGGATCTTCCTCCCGTGATGGCCTTTGTCAAAGGCGCGCCGGACATGGTGCTCAATCTGTGTGAACACATTGTCGAGGACGGCAAAATCCTCCCGATTGACGAAAAGAGGAAACAGGAGGTGCTGGAAGTCAACCACGACCTGGCAAGCCACGCCCTGAGGGTGCTGGGAGTCGCCTACAGGCCCATGGACTCGGTGCCTGATTCCTGCAATTCCGACGTGGTGGAGCGCAACCTGACCTTTGTCGGGCTCATGGGAATGATCGATCCGCCGCGACAGGAGGTCAAGGACGCGGTCAAGATCGCCCACGGCGCAGGGTTGAAGAGCGTCATGGTGACGGGCGACTACAAGGACACGGCCGAGGCCGTGGCCAAAGAAATCGGCCTTCTGACCCCCCAGGGCAAGGTTTTCACCGGGGCGGAACTCGACGCCATGAGCGAAGAAAAGCTTGCCGAAGTCATCGAGCACGTGGACGTCTGTTGCCGCGTTTCTCCCCAGCACAAGACCAAGATCGTCGATGCCTTCAAGGCAAAAGGCCACGTGGTGGCCATGACCGGTGACGGCGTGAACGATGCCCCGGCCCTCAAAAGGGCGAACATCGGCGTGGCCATGGGAATCACGGGCACGGATGTGACCAAGGAGACGGCCGACATGGTGCTCACGGACGACAATTACGCGAGCATTGTCTCCGCCGTGGAAGAAGGCCGGATCATCTACTCCAACATCAGGAAGTTCGTTTACTTCCTCCTCGTCTGCAACGTGGGCGAGATCCTGATCGTGTTTTTTTCCATGCTTTTCGGCATGCCGGTTCCCTTCCGACCCATCATGCTTTTGTGGTTGAATCTGGTCACGGACGGCATGCCGGCCCTGGCTCTCGGCCTGGAAGAGGGGGAGCCGGACATCATGAAACGACCGCCGAGACCCACCAAGGAACCGGTGATCAACCGGGAGATGGCCGCGGGCCTCATCGCGGTGCCCATTATCGACACCATCGCCATCCTCTCTGTTTTCTCCATCGGGCTGAGCCGCTACCCGGACAGCCTCGCCACGGCCCAGAGCATGGCTTTTGTCACCCTGTGCATGTCCGAACTGCTGAGGGCCTACACGGCCCGCTCGGAGTACCACAGCGTCTTTTCCATCGGCGTCTTCAGCAACCGCTGGATGAACTGGGCTGTGCTGAGTTCGATGGCCCTCGTCCTCATTACCATCTATGTCCCGTTCCTGCGACCCTTCTTCGGAACCCGCTTCCTCGGCCTCATGGATTGGGTCGAAATGATCCCGTTCATGCTCATGGCCCCTGTGGCCGCTGAACTGGTCAAGATCTATCTGCGAAAGACGGCCAAGCGTCCCGCTCCGGCCATGGCATAAAGGGGAAGGGGGAAGCATGCAGGATAGGGGGTCCTCGATGAGGACCCCCTATTTGTGTTTTTGATCCTTTCAGTGCAGTTCACGAACCCTGGTCCTCAGGGCCAGGTCAGAAACAATTGGCTA